>Ga0116229_10002058_pt1 | contig 32271 bp, 33 predicted proteins | sample S1TSphgellanicum_3_FD_87313 | JGI IMG/M metagenome (GOLD analysis project Ga0116229, IMG submission 87313) | Host-associated microbial communities from peat moss isolated from Minnesota, USA - S1T2_Fc - Sphagnum magellanicum MG | ecosystem: Host-associated > Plants > Peat moss > Unclassified...
AATTTGCGGTGGATTATGACTGAATCGCGCGCATGACGATGCATGTGCATATCCTCGGGATAGGCGGTACCTTCATGGGCGGCGTGGCGGCGATCGCCAAGGCGGCGGGATTTCGCGTGAGCGGCGCGGATCTCAATGTGTATCCGCCCATGAGCACGCAGCTCGAGGCGCTCGGCATCGAGTTCGTGCAAGGCTACGGCGCGGAGCAGCTGGATTTGCGGCCCGACATCGTGGTGGTCGGCAATGCCTTGAGCCGCGGCAGTCCGGTGATCGAAGGCATGCTGAATCGCGGTATGGCTTACACGTCCGGTCCACAGTGGCTGGCGGAGCACGTGCTGCGCGGCAAACATGTGCTCGCCGTGGCCGGCACCCACGGCAAGACCACCACCAGCAGCATGCTGGCGTGGATACTGGAACACGCGGGACTCGAACCCGGGTTTCTCATCGGCGGAGTCCCCAACGATTTCGACTTCAGTGCGCGCCTCGGCAAGTCCGCGTTCTTCGTGATCGAAGCCGACGAATACGACACCGCGTTCTTCGATAAGCGCGCCAAGTTCGTGCACTATCGGCCGCGCACCGCGATCTTGAACAATCTCGAATTCGATCACGCCGACATCTATGCGGACGTGGCCGCGATCCGCTGGCAATTCCATCAGTTGATTCGCACGGTGCCCGCGGCCGGCCGGATCATCGTCAACGGCGCCGATCGGGAATTGGCGACGACACTGGCGCAAGGCTGCTGGACGCCGCGCGAGACTTTTGGCCTGGCGAAGACCCGCGGGGATGACGGCCTCGCAGACGGCGGCCACGGGGATGGCGGCCGCTCGGGTGGCGGCCGCGGGGGTGGCGGCAAGGGCGATGGCGGACGGGCTGACGGCGGCGCGAGCGCCGACTGGAGCGCGCGCATCCATCCGGGATCCGCGGCGGGCCGATTCGCGGTGCATTTCAAAGGCGCGCCGGCGGCCGACGCCGCGAGCGCAAGCGAGGCTTCGGGCATCGCGGAAGTCGATTGGTCATTGCTCGGCGAACACAATGTCATGAACGCGCTGTCGGCGATGGCGGCGGCCCGGCACGTGGGGGTGGCGCCGGAACGCGCGGCGCAGGCATTGAATGCGTTCCGCGGCGTGAAGCGCCGCATGGAAATTCGCGGGATCGTGGACGGGATCACGGTGTACGACGACTTCGCACATCACCCGACGGCGATTGACACCACTGTCGGGGGCTTGCGCGCGCGCGTGGGGGGCGCGCGCATCGTCGCGGTGCTGGAAGCGCGGTCCAACACCATGAAACTGGGGGTGCACCGCGAGCAGCTCGCGCCTGCGCTGGCGGCGGCGGATCGGACCTGGCTGTTGAATTCCGCGGATCTGGGTTGGGATCTGGCGGCCGCCGTAGCGCCATTGGGTGACCGGGCACGGTTGGCGCCCCACGTCGACGCGTTGGTCGCCGGGATCGCTGCGGAGGCTCGGGCGGGCGATCACATATTGATCATGAGCAACGGCGGCTTCGGCGGATTGCACGATAAACTGCTGGACGCTTTGCGGAGGCGTGTGTGACTGCACCCCAGGATTCGATTCCCTTGTTCCCGCTCAACATCGTGCTGTTTCCGGGCGGACCGCTGCCGCTGCGCATCTTCGAGACGCGCTACGTCGACATGGTGCGCCGCTGTATGCGCGAGGAGCGAGGCTTCGGCGTGGTGCTGATTCGCGAAGGTCGGGAAGTGGGGCCGGCCGAGACCTTCGATGTCGGCACGCTCGCGAAGATCGTCGATTTTCATCAATTGTCGGACGGGCTGCTCGGACTCTCGTGCATCGGTCAGCAACGCTTTCGCATTCGAAGCCGCAGCCGGCAGGCCGATGGCCTTAATCTCGCGGCGGTCGATTGGCTGGCGGCGCAACCCGAGGTCGCGGTGCCGCCGCGTCACGCGCGCTTGTCCGCTTTATTGAAAACCGTGTTGCCGCAGCTCGGCGAGGTCTATACCGACATGGCGATGCGGTTGGACGATGCCGCGTGGGTGGGCCACCGCCTGGCGGAGATATTGCCCATTGCGCTGCCCGACAAGCAGGCGCTGCTGGAGCTCGACGATCCGCTTCAGAGATTGGACGCCTTGGAGCCGCTGGCGTAGGGCACCCAGGACGTGCGGGTCAGCCAGAGCGTGGCGGCGATGGCGATGCCCCACGGCAGGAGCCAGTAACCCAGCAGGCCGTCGAACTTGCCCACCCAGGCGGAGTAGGTGGGAGAGGCGCCGCTGACGGTGCTCTCCTGCAGCATGCGCAGCACCACCACCCAGCCGGCGTGCAGTCCGATGGCGACCGCGAGGTTGCCGGTCAAGACGCGCGTGAGGCTCAAGATCAAGCCGACGATGAGCCACGACAGCAATGAATCGGCGATGAGCGCAGGATGGCTCAAGGGCTCGAACGAGCGCACCAGTAAATCGAAGCCGCTATGCCAGGCAATCTCGGCCGGCGGAATGCGGGCCTTGGCGTACAGATGGAGTATGGCGAACAGCGGCGCGGTGAGCAGGGCGGCGGTCCAGGCGCCCGACTCGCGCTCGATGGCCGTGTGCATGGCGCCGCGAAATACCGTTTCCTCGATGCAGGCGACGCTCGCGCCCGAACCTACGCCGATGAGGAAAATGCGCGCGATGCTCAAGGTCGACGGCACGAAGTGCGAGTCGATGACGCGGAGCTGTGTGCTCAGCAAGAATGCCGCGCCCAAGCTCGCGGTGGCGACGCCGATGGCTCCCCAGAATAGACTTTGAGCGACGAATCTGCGCCACGGTAGGCCGTACCCGAAATCGCGTCGGGTACGAATATTCAAGTGCCGGCACAGCCACACGAGCTCGACGGCGAGTACCAGCATCGCGATGCGGCCGGCGACGCGATGAAAGGCGAAGGCGGCGAAGGTGGTGGTGCATTCGTAGGCCGGGTAGGCGAGCGCCGCGGCGATCAGCCCGGCGAGCAAGATGACGCCGACGAACCAGGCGAAGGCGCGCATGATCAGGAGAGCATGATCAGGAGAGCATGATCAGGAGAGCGCGCCGGATCGCGTTGCCGCGGAAATGTCGGCCGACCGCCGCAACGGGAGCCGGGCCATGTTGCCGCTACTGGCGCAAACTCGCGAACACGCGCGCGGCCGCCGCCACCGTGGCATCGATGTCGGCGGTGGAATGCGCGGCGGAGATGAATCCCGCTTCGAAGGCCGAGGGCGCAAAATAGATGCCCGCGGCGAGCATGCGATGGAAGAATAGCTTGAAGCGTTCGACGTCGCAGGCCATGACCTTCGTGTAGCTGTCGATCTTCCCCTCCCCCGTGAAGAAGAAGCCGAACATGCCGCACACATGGTTGGTGGCGAGCGCAATGTCCGCGTCTCGCGCGGCCTCCGCGAGTTGCCGCACCAGGCGGTCGGTCGAGGCTCCCAGCCGTTCATGAAAACCGGGCGCCGACAGCAGATCGAGCGTCGTGATGCCGGCCATCATGGCCACCGGGTTGCCGGACAAGGTGCCGGCTTGATAGACGGGCCCCAGCGGCGCCAGGCGTTCCATCACGTCGCGCCGCCCGCCGAATGCCCCGACCGGCATGCCGCCGCCGATGATCTTGCCGAGAGTGGTGAGATCGGGGCGTACACCGTAGAGCGCCTGGGCGCCGCCGAGCGCGACGCGAAAACCGGTCATCACCTCGTCGAAAATCAACAAGGCGCCGGCGCGGTCGCACTCGCGGCGCAAGGTGTCGAGAAATCCGGGCGCGGGCGGCACGCAATTCATGTTGCCGGCGATGGGTTCGACGATGACGCAGGCGACCTGCTCGCCGATCGAGCCTAAGACCTCGCGCACCTGCGCGGCATCGTTGAAGGTCAAGGTGACGGTGTGATTCGCGAGCGCCTTGGGTACGCCGGGCGAGGTGGGAACGCCCAGAGTCAGCGCGCCCGAGCCGGCCTTGATCAGCAGCGAGTCGGAATGTCCGTGGTAGCAGCCTTCGAACTTCACGATGGTGTCGCGGCCGGTGAAGCCGCGGGCCAGGCGGATCGCGCTCATGGTCGCTTCCGTGCCGGAGCTGACGAAGCGCACCAGTTCGATGGACGGCACCAGCTCGACCACGCGCCGCGCGAGCTGGGTTTCCAATTCGGTCGGCGCGCCGAAGCTCAAGCCGTTGGCAGCGGTCTCCTGGACCGCTTTGATGACCTGCGGGTGGGCGTGACCTAAGATCATCGGGCCCCAGGAGCCGACGTAGTCGATAAACTCACGGCCATCGGCCGAGGTCACCTTGGCGCCCGCCGCTTTCTTGAAGAAGATCGGTTCGCCGCCGACGCCGCGGAAGGCGCGGACCGGCGAATTGACGCCGCCCGGGATGTATTTACAGGCTTCTTGAAACAGGCTCATGGGCGGGCACTCTAAACAGCCAGAGCGCTCCGCGGCAAGCTGAGCATGACTTCGAAGCCTCCGCCCTGGCGATTCGCCGCCGCCGCCGACCCGCCGTGGGCTTTCATGACCTGGGACGTGATGGCGAGTCCTATGCCTTCGCCGCCGGTATCGCGGTCGCGCGACTCGGCCACCCGGTAGAAGGGCTCGAAGATCCGCTCCACGTCCGCGGGAGGCACGCCCGGCCCGCGATCGCGAACCGAGACCACGACGCCCGTCTCGGCGCGCGCCACGTTGACGTCGACGGGTGCGCCCGGCGGACTGTAGCGCACGGCGTTGCGCAGGACGTTCTCGACGGCGCTGCGCAACAGTTCGCGATTTCCATTGACTCGGGCGCGCGCCGTCCCGCGAAGATCGATTCTGCAGTTCTTGGCGGCCCCCTCGAAGTTCGCGTCATGCACGACTTCTTCGATGGTTTCGTCCAGGTCGAAGGTTTCGCGCGTGAACAGCGCATCCGTGCCCTGCAGCCGGGCAAGCTTCAGCACCTGGCTGATCAGGGCGTCGAGGCGCTCGATCTCCCGCTCCAAACGATCGAGCTGGCGGGAGAGATCGGCGGGCGGTTGGCGCGCCAACCCGAGGGCGACGCGCATTCTGGCGAGCGGCGAGCGCAGCTCGTGAGAGATGTCGCGCAGCAGCTGGGTGGTTGCGGAGCGGTTCGCTCGCAGTTGATCCGCCATGGTGTCGAAGTCCCGTGCCAACACAGCGACTTCGTCGTTGCGGCCCTCGAGTCCGGCGCTCACGCGCACGTCGAGGTTCTCGGAGGCGAGTGCGCGCGCGCCTTCCTGTATGCGCCGGATCGGGGCGCTGAAATGCTGTGCCAGCCACCAGCTGGTGACGGCGCTCACCACGAGCGCGATGCAGAGAATCGTCACCGATATTCCCGGCAGGCTGAGAGCGCCGAAAATGCTCGGACGCCGCGGCACGAGCAGCACCGTGTAGGCGGAACCGTCGGCGGCGATGATCTGCGGCGCGGACCGGGTGGGGCGGAAATTGACCGGTGGCGGCCCGGACTGTGACCCGGCCAGCGGTTCGGACTGCGGTGCGGGCGAGCGAAACTCGGGCGGGTCGCGATTCAAGAATTCATCGCGGTTGACGAATTCCAGGCGGCGCGCCGCGGCACCGGTCAGGTGCCGCCCGAGGATGTCCCGCCCGTTCGGTGCGATGATGAACAGGTCGCGGTCCGGGATGGCGTTCTTGTGCGTATTCAGCCAGGTCTCCAGCGCCGAGATGCCGCCGCCCGCAAGGACCTCCGATGCCTGAATGGCCACCGACGGGCGGCGCTGCCATTCGGGCGCCTCGTATTCGTGCGCGGCCACGGTGAAGGTGATGGCGATGCTGCCGCCGACGATGAGCGCCATCGCGAGCCAAAACAGCATGAAGATCCTGAGGAAGAGACTGTCCATGGGTCTTCGAGGAGCGCCTAGCCCTCGGCCCAGGTGAGAGTGTAGCCCGACCCACGCACGTTCTTGATCTCGGGATTCTTGCCCACCGGGAGGTCGAGCTTGCGGCGCAGATTGCTGATGTGCGTGTCGATGCTGCGATCGTAGGCGACGAGCTTGCGGCCGAGAGCCTGCTCGGTCATCGACTCGCGCGAGATGACCTGGCCGGCGGAGCGCATGAGCAATTCGAGGACGCGGAATTCGGCGCCGGTGAGCGGCACGGACCGCTCCTCGACATACACCTGATGGGTTCCGGTGTTGAGTGCGATGGGGCCCACGCTCAATTCGGCGGGAACGTTGGCCTTGCCGGAACGGCTGCTGGCGCGGCGCAGGATGGCGCGGATTCGCGCCACCAATTCGCGCGGATTGAAGGGCTTGCTCAAGTAGTCGTCGGCCCCGAGTTCCAAGCCGACGATGCGGTCGACATCATCGCCGCGCGCGGTGAGCATCAAAATGGGGATCTCATAAGAGGCGCCGAGCTTGCGCAGCACATCGAAACCGCCGACGCTCGGCAACATCACATCGAGAATCAAAATCTCGAAGTCATCGATCTCGAGTGCCTCGAGCGCATCGCCGCCGTCGTGCACGCTCTTGACCTCGAAATGCTCGGCGTTCAGGTACTCGCTGAGCATTTGACAGAGCTCGCGATCGTCGTCGACCAACAGCACCCGCGCCTCACGCGCCCCGTTGGGGTCCGCGGGCGCCGGATTGGACGTCGGTGGTGGATTCGAGAGCGTCATGGGCGTACATACTCTGGCACAGCCTCGGGGCTTTGAAAGCCCGTGCGGCGCAATTCACAATTCTTAACAGTAAGTTGCCGTTTCCACTACACATTCTTGCACAGGTGGGGATTAGGATGAAGGCGTGTAGAACCTCAACCGCAGTGGAGTGTACGAACATGAAACCGATTCGCAATGGGCTTGGAGCGAGCATCCTCGCGGCCGGCGCGCTGCTCACAGCCGTCGGCGGCATTTCGATGTCGACCGCGGCCGATGTCGCGACGACGGCCGCCAGCACCACGCCGCCGCCGGGACCGGAGCCGCATGGCTGGCACGGCCATCATCATGGGCCGTGGCACATGCTGAGCAAGCTGGGCTTGAGCGATGCGCAAAAAGCGTCGATCAAGACCATCATGACGAATGCGCGCCCGCAGATGCAGAGCTTGCACGAGCAGATGCATGCCAATTCACTGAAACTGCGTCAAACCGTGCCCACCGATGCGAACTACAGCAGCATCGCGGCGCAGGTGAGCCAAACACACGGTTCGCTGTCGGCGCAGATGATGGCGGAGCAAGCCGATATCCGCGGGCAGATCTTCAAGGTGCTGACGCCGGCGCAACAGACGCAGCTCACCGCACTAGAAGCACAGATGGAGGCGTGGCATGGGGCCCATGGCCCGGGACGCGGTGGCCCGCCGCCGGAGGGCTGATCGGGATTGAGCGTCGTCGGCGTTGGTCAGGCGGGTAAGGTGAAATTTCGGTAAGGCGAGGGTCGCCGCTACCGCTGGGTGGCGGCGATCCCATCTTTTGCGAGCAGATCGATGACGCTGCCCTGGCCGACCAGGTGTCCGGTGCCGACGATCACCAGGTAATTCTTGTCATCGTTGAGCAGCGCCTCGATCTTGGGCACCCACCGGCGGTTGCGGCTGCCGAGCACGGCTTGATAGAGGCGGGGATCGCCTCCCAGCTCCGACTTCAACTGGCGATCGAACCACGGCGTATCGCCGCTCCTCCAGGCGCGAACCATCGCATCCACTTCCGTCGGCAGGTCGTGCGCCTGCTCGAGACTCGACAGCAGGTAATCCGCTTGAGTATCCAGCGACATGCTCTCGAACACCGCGATTTGATCGTGCACGGTCTCGAGGCCGGTCACGGTCTTGCCGTCGTTGCGGGCGCGCTCGACGAAGTACATTTCGACTCCGGCCTCGGGCGCAAATCCGAGCTGGGATAGTTGCAGTTGCGAAATCGCCTCGGCGGCGAACCAGGGTGCGAATTGATCGAACAGGGCGAGGTCCGCGCCGACCTCGTGAGCCAGGGCGGCGGCGTGCGCATAGCGCTGCGCGCCCAGGATCTCGGGCAGGGTCTTGTTGTCGGGCAGCATGGCGCTCGCGAGCATTTCGGTTTGCACTGCGCCTGAATCGATTTCATCCAGATTCACTTCCATGACGATGGCCTTGCTATTGCCGTAGGCCTCGAGCAGGGGCGGTGCGAGCGGATAGTCGCCCTGGCGCAGCACGTGAATCGAGCCCATCAAATAGACGGTATTGTGTTTGCCGTGCAGCTCCCACAAGGAATGCAGCGCGCCGTCCGCGCGGACCGCGGCACACAGCAATAGACAGCACAGCGCCTGGGCGGCGCGAAAACCGGCAGCCGGCCTATTGCGCAACGGCCTTCAGCATCGACATGGGTTGCAGCCAATGGACGTCGGAGCGGATGCCGCCGTCGGCGTTCAAGTCGAACGACCGATAGGCGGGCGGGCGCGAGTCGACCGCATAGCAATCGCTGCGCGGCAGAAATTGGGCGCCGGTCGAGGGCGTCCCGAACAGGCGAACGTCACCGCGCTGTCCGTCATAGACCTGATGCACGTGACCCCACACGACGGCGCGGACGTGCGGGTGGGAGTCGATGATGCGCCAGAACTCGTCGGGGTCGGCGAGACCCACGGTGTCGAGCCAGAGGCTTCCCATGTGGACCGGGTGGTGATGCAGGCACACCATGGCATGTTTCGACGACCTCGCGAGGGCCGAGTCGAGCCGTGCGAGTTCGGCGGGACTCAAGCGGCCGCCGACGTGCCCGGGATAAAAACTGTCGAGCATGATGAATTGCCAGCCGTCGATCTCATGCGCGCCGCAGATTTCGAAGGGACGACCGTTGAGTTCGCGGCGCATCGCCTCGGGTATGTCGTGGTTGCCGGGCAAGCACAGCACGGGTTTATTCAGGCTGCCGAAGAAACTGCGGAAGCGCAAATAGCCGGAGGCGTCGTCTTGCACCAGATCGCCGGTCACGAGCACGGCCGAGTACTCCGGTACGCGCGCAAAGGCATCGTCGAGCACCGCCGTCAAGCTCGCATCGGTTTCCACGCCGCGCAAGCGGCCCTTGGAGCTGCCGTACAAGTGCGGGTCGGTGAACTGTAGAATTTTCATGGTTGGAAATACTATCAAAGCACCCTTGTGGTGACGGTGAACTGGGTCATGACCGTGGTCGAACGCGTTAGACATAAACAGATTGAATTTATGTGAACGCGTTCCCTCAAATTTCGCCGGCATTGCCGGAATTCGGGCGGCATTGCTGGCGGACGGCGCATCGGGGACAATAGCTGGAATAGCTCCGTCACTCTGGCCACAGAAGAAGCGTTTCATGCCCACCCGCCGCGACCTTGCCGATGCGATCCGTGCTTTGTCGATGGACGCCGTCCAAAAGGCCAATTCGGGGCATCCCGGAGCGCCCATGGGGATGGCGGATATCGCCGAGGTACTGTGGCGGGACGTCCTTAAGTTCAATCCCGGCAATCCGGCCTGGTGCGACCGCGACCGATTCGTGCTCTCGAACGGCCATGCCTCGATGTTGCTGTATTCCGTGCTGCATCTCACGGGATACCCGCTGTCGATGGAGGAGATCCGGAATTTTCGTCAGTTCGGCTCCAAAACGGCCGGCCATCCGGAGCGTGAAGTGCATCTCGGCATCGAGACCACGACCGGACCCTTGGGCCAGGGCGTGGCCAATGCGGTGGGCATGGCACTCGCCGAACGCGCGCTGGCGGCCACTTTCAATCGGCCGGGCCACACCATCGTGGATCACCATACCTACGTCTTCCTCGGCGACGGGTGCATGATGGAAGGCATCTCGCACGAGATCGCCTCCTTTGCCGGCGTGCAGAAACTCGGCAAACTCATCTTGGTCTACGACGACAATGGAATCTCGATCGACGGCAAAGTGACGGGCTGGTTCGACGATGACACCGCGCAGCGCTTCGAGGCCTACGGCTGGCATGTGCAGCGCAGCGTCGATGGCCACGATAGCGGCGCCATTGCGGCCGCGCTTGCCGCGGCGCGCGCGGAAACCGAGCGGCCGTCGCTGATTTGCGCCAAGACCATCATCGGCTGGGGAGCGCCCAACAAGCAGGGGCTCGCATCGATGCACGGCGAAGCCATGGGCAACGAGGAAATCGCCGCGACGCGAGCGCACCTCAACTGGAAGTCGCCGCCCTTCGAAATACCGGCCGACATCCGCGCGGCGTGGGATATGCGCGAGAAGGGTGCGCGCGTCGAACAAGAATGGCGTGCGCGGTTCGCCGCCTACAAGGCGGAATTTCCCGCCCTGGCGGCGGAGTTCGAACGGCGGATCGCGGGCGATCTGCCGGCGGGCTTCGACGAGCTCTCGAGCGCCTACATCGGCCGGACCCAGGCCGAGGGCAAGGCGCTCGCAACGCGGCAATCCTCGCAGGCGGTGCTGAATGCGCTCGGGCCCACGGTGCCCGAACTGCTCGGCGGCTCGGCGGATCTCACGCCCTCGAACGGCACGATGCGCAAGGATTCGGTCGCGCTGACGCCCGCATCCCCCGGCGGCAATTATGTGCATTTCGGCGTGCGCGAGTTCGGCATGTCGGCGATAGCGAACGGCATCGTCTGCCACGGCGGCATCATTCCCTATGTCGGAACCTTCCTCACGTTCTCCGACTATGCGCGCAATGCGGTGCGCATGGCGGCCTTGATGCGGTTGCGCGTGATTTTCGTCTATACCCACGACTCCATCGGACTCGGCGAGGACGGCCCGACGCATCAGCCGATCGAGCAGGTGGCGAGTCTGCGCATGATTCCCCATATGGACCTATGGCGGCCCTGCGATGCGGTCGAAACCGCGGTCGCCTGGGGTGCGGCGCTTGCGAACCGCGATGGCCCCACAAGCCTCGTGTTCACGCGCCAGTCGGTGGCGCACCAGGCCCGGGATGCCGCCCAAGTCGCGGCCATCAAGCGCGGCGGCTATATCCTCATCGACCCGCCGGGAACGCCGGACGCCATCGTGATCGCCACCGGTTCCGAGGTGGGCATCGCGGCCGACGCGGTCCGAACCCTGTTGGCGAAGGGCAAGAAGGTCAGGCTCGTGTCCATGCCGAGCACCAACACGTTCGAGTCCCAGGACGAGGCGTACAAGCACAGCGTGCTGCCGCCGACGGTGAGCCGGCGCGTGGCGGTCGAGGCCGGCGTGACCGCGCCCTGGTGGCGTTACGTCGGCTTGCAGGGCGAGGTCGTCGGCATCGATCATTTCGGCGCTTCCGCTCCGGCCAAGGAACTGTTCAAGGCCTATGGGTTCACGACCGAGCATGTCGTCGCGGCGATAGAAAAGGTGTTGGGCTAGATCACAAAGAGGTCAGAAGACGTGGCAATCAAATTGGCGATCAATGGTTATGGGCGCATCGGCAGAAATATCCTGCGCGCCCTGTATGAGGGGCGACACGCCCGCGAGATCAAGATCGTCGCGATCAACGACTTGGGGGATGCCAATACCAATGCGCACCTGACGCGATTCGATACGGCCCACGGCCGGTTTCGCGGCGAGGTGCACGTCGACGGCGATTCAATGGTGGTGAACGGCGATCGCATCCGCGTCGTCGCGCAGCGCGACCCGGCCAAATTGCCGTGGGGCGAACTCGGCGTGGACGTGGTGCTCGAGTGCACGGGCCTCTTCACCAGCAAGGCCAAGGCGTCCGCGCACATCGCGGCCGGCGCGAAGAAGGTGGTGATTTCGGCGCCGGGCGGCGACGACGTCGATGCGACCATCGTCTACGGGGTCAATCACGGCGTGCTGAAGGCCAGCCACACGGTGATTTCGAATGCCTCCTGCACCACGAACTGCCTCGCACCGCTCGTGAAGGTGTTGCACGCCAAGGTGGGAGTCGTGGCCGGCGTGATGACCACGATTCACTCGTACACCAACGATCAAGTATTGACCGACGTTTATCATTCGGACCTGCGCCGTGCGCGCTCCGCGACCATGTCGATGATTCCGACCAAGACCGGTGCCGCCGCCGCCGTCGGCCTGGTGTTGCCGGAACTGAAGGGTAAGATCGACGGCTTCGCGATCCGGGTGCCGACCATCAATGTGTCATTGGTCGATCTCTCCTTCACCGCGGCGCGCAAGACCAGCGTCGAGGAGATTCACGCCGCCGTGAAGACCGCCGCGGCCGGCGAGTTGAACGGCATCCTCGCCTACAACGACCAGCCGCTGGTGTCGGTGGATTTCAATCACGATCCCGCCTCATCGACCTACGATGCGACGCTGACCAAGGTGATCGACGGAACCTTGGTCAAGGTGTGCGCGTGGTACGACAATGAGTGGGGATTTTCGAATCGCATGCTCGACACGACACTTGCCTGGTCGAAAGCCTCTTAGAGGGCTCGAGCCGTGAAAATCATCAAGATGGCGGGCTTGGATCTCAAGGACAAGCGCGTGCTGATCCGCGAGGACTTGAACGTGCCCATCAAGGAAGGCGCGGTGACCAGCGATGCGCGCATACGCGCAGCCCTGCCCACCATTCAAGCGGCCCTCTCGGCCGGGGCGCGCGTCCTCGTGATGTCGCATCTCGGCAGGCCCGAAGAGGGCAAGTATGCGGAGGAGTTCTCGCTCGCGCCCGTCGCCAAGCGGCTGTCCCAGTTGCTCGGTATCCCGGTGCCTCTCAAGAAGGATTGGCTGGCCGGCGTCGAGGTGGCTGCGGGCGCAATCGCGCTGCTCGAGAATGTGCGATTCAACAAGGGTGAGAAGCAGGACGCGGACGACCTGTCGCGGCAGATGGCGGCACTGTGCGACGTCTATGTGATGGACGCATTCGGTACCGCGCATCGCGCCGAAGCGAGCACTCACGGGGTCGCCAAGTACGCGCCGATCGCCTGCGCGGGTCCGCTCCTGGTGAGCGAACTGTCGGCGCTCGAGACGGCGCTCGAAAATCCCGGTCGGCCGTTACTCGCCATCGTCGCCGGTTCCAAGGTGTCGACCAAGCTGACGGTGCTCGAGGCGTTGCTCGGCAAAGTGGATCGGCTGATCGTGGGCGGCGGCATCACCAATACCTTTCTCGCCGCCGCCGGCTTCAATGTCGGCAAATCCCTGTATGAGCCGGCCATGCTGGACATCTGCCGACGTTTGATGGAGCAATCGAAGCAGCGCGGCATCGTCATTCCGATGCCCACCGACGTCGTGGTCGCCAAGGAATTCTCGGCGAAGGCCGAAGCGGACGTGAAGCCGGTGGGCGACGTGCGGCCCGATGAAATGATCCTCGACATCGGTCCGGATTCCGCCGAGGCGATGAGCGGGCTGATCGCCTCCGCCGGCACCGTCCTGTGGAATGGACCGGTGGGGGTGTTCGAGTTCGAACAATTCGGCGAGGGCACGCGCACGCTCGCCACCGCGATCGCGCGCAGCAAGGCGTTTTCGCTCGCCGGCGGCGGCGACACTCTCGCCGCCATCGAAAAGTACGGCATCGAGGACCGCATTTCCTACATTTCGACCGGCGGCGGCGCGTTCCTCGAGTTCGTCGAAGGCAAGAAACTCCCGGCCGTGGAGATTCTGGAGCGCCGCGCCGCATGACCCCGCTGTTGCGACGAACCAAGATAGTCGCGACTTTGGGACCCGCCACCGACGATCCCGCCGTGTTGAGCGACATCGTGCGCGCCGGCGTCGATGTGGTGCGCTTGAATTTTTCGCACGGCGTCGCCGCCGATCACGCGCGCCGGGTCGCGCTGGTGCGCGAGGCCGCGCACCGGGCCGGTCGCTATGTGGGCGTGCTCGGGGATCTCCAGGGTCCGAAAATCCGCATCGATCGATTCGTGGCGGGCAAAGTGTTCCTCACGGACGGCGCGGAGTTCACGCTCGATGCCGCGCTCGACGTCAACGCGGGCACCGAGGCCGCGGTGGGCATTGCGTACAAGAAGCTGCCCTCCGACGTGTTCGCCGGCGACGTGCTGCTGCTCAACGACGGGCAGATCAGCCTGCAGGTGCTTGGCATCGAGGGCCCGCGCATCAGGACCCGGGTGCTGGTGGGCGGCGAACTCGGCAACAACAAGGGCATCAACCGCCAGGGCGGCGGCCTGTCCGCGGGAGCGCTGACCGACAAGGACCGGGAGGATATCCGCATCGCCGCGTCGCTCAAAGTGGACTACCTGGGCGTGTCCTTTCCGAGCGATGCCGGCGACATGAACGAGGCGCGGAAGCTGTTGCGCGATGCCGGCGGCCATGGACTGCTGGTGGCGAAGATCGAGCGCGCCGAGGCGATCTTGAATCTGAAAGCGGTCGTGGGCGCGAGCGACGGCGTCATGGTGGCGCGCGGCGATCTGGGCGTCGAGATGGGCTTCGCGGAGCTTGCCGGCCTGCAGAAACAAATCATCCTGGAGGCCCGCCATCAAAACCGCGTGGTGATCATGGCGACGCAAATGATGGAATCGATGATCACGGCGACCATCCCGACGCGAGCGGAGGTCTCCGACGTGGCGAACGCCGTGATGGACGGCACCGATGCGGTGATGTTGTCCGCGGAAACCGCCTCGGGCAAGCATCCAACCAAGGTGGTGGAGGCCATGGCCCAGATCATCGTCGGCGCCGAGAAATACCAGGTGGCGCATGTCCGGATACGGGAGCGCAGCACCGGCCATTTCGGGCATACGGATGAGGCCATCGCGGCGGCGGTGATGTACACCGCGAACCATTTGCATGTGAAGGCCATCGTCGCGTTGACCGAATCGGGCTCGACGCCGCTGTGGATGTCGCGGGTGCGCTCGGATATCCCGATCTACGCCTTTACCCGCCACGAAATCACGCGCAGCCGCGTTACGCTGTATCGCGGCGTCTATCCCGTGGCCTACGATGTGACCGACGAGGGAGAAGCGTTTTATTTCTCGGTCTTCCGGCAGTTGCTCGATTTGCAGCTCGTGGAGGAGGGCGACTCCATCATTCTCACCAAGGGCGAATTGAGCGGCGTGTCGGGCGGTACGAATTCCATGCAGATTCTGCGCGTGACGCGCCAATGACCGAGTTCAAGGGTACCGACCGGTATATCGCCACCGATGAGTTGATGGCCGCCGTGAACGCGGCCCGCGTGCTATCGCGACCGCTGTTGATCAAGGGCGAGCCCGGCACCGGCAAGACGCTGCTGGCGACCGAAATCGCGCGCTCCTTGGGCAAACCCCTCTATGAATGGCACATCAAGTCCACCACCAAGGCGCAGCAGGGGCTGTACGAATACGACGCGGTGTCGCGCCTGCGCGACTCACAGCTCGGCGATCCGCGCGTCAAGGACATCCATAATTACATCGTCAAGGGGAACCTTTGGGAGGCGTTCGATTGCGACGAGCAGCCGGTGCTGCTCATCGATGAGATCGACAAGGCGGACATCGAGTTTCCGAACGATTTGCTGCGCGAGCTCGACCGGATGGAGTTCTATGTGTACGAGACGCGCGAGACCGTGCGCGCCAAGCACCGGCCGATCATCATCATCACCAGCAACAACGAGAAGGAACTGCCGGACGCGTTCCTGCGGCGTTGCTTCTTCCACTATATCCGCTTTCCCGATGCCGCCACGATGACGCAAATCGTCGATGTGCATTTTCCGGACCTGAAGCGCGAATTGCTGCATGAGGCATTGACGACGTTCTTCAAGATTCGCGAGACGCCCGGCCTCAAGAAGAAGCCCACCACGTCGGAGCTCCTCGATTGGATCAAGCTGTTGGTGAGCGAGGACATCTCGCCCGAGGCGCTGCGCGGCGACGACGCCAAGAAGCTCATTCCGCCGCTGTACGGTGCGTTGCTCAAGAACGAGCAGGACGTGCATCTGTTCGAGCAACTGCTGTTCCTGCACCGCCGGAATGCTCGTTAGATTCTTTTTTCTGCTGCGCAAGGCCGGCGTCCCGGTCTCCATCACCGAATTGCTGACCCTGCTCGAAGCGCTCAAAGCGGGCTTGGGCGAACTCTCCGCCGAGCGCTTTTACCACCTGGCGCGGACCTGCCTCGTCAAGGACGAGCGCTACTACGATCGGTTCGATCAGGCTTTCGCGGCGCATTTCAAGGGTGCGGAAGACCTGTTCGCGCTGCTGCAGCGCGAGCTGCCCGAGGATTGGCTCGCCAGGATGGCGGTGCGGGACTTCACCGACGCCGAGAAGGCTGAGATCGAGGCGCTCGGCGGCTGGGATAAATTGATGGAGACGCTGAAGCAACGGCTCGAAGAGCAGAAGGAACGGCATCAGGGCGGCAATAAGTGGATCGGCACGGCGGGCACCTCGCCGTACGGAGCCTACGGCTTCAATCCGGAGGGCGTGCGTATCGGGCAGGAGGGTGGACGGAACCGGAGCGCGGTCAAGGTCTGGGACAAGCGTGAATTCGCGAACTTGGACGATACCGTGGAACTCGGCACGCGCAACATCAAGATCGCGCTGCGCCGGTTGCGGCGATTCGCGCGGCGCGGCGCGCCGGATGAACTGGCGCTCGCCGACACCATCGATGCCACCGCGCGTTCGGGCGGTTGGCTCGACATCAAAATGCAGGCCGAACGGCGCAACGTCATCAAGGTGCTGCTGCTCTTGGACATCGGCGGGTCGATGGACGATCACGTGAAAACCTGCGAGGAGTTGTTCTCCGCGGCGCGCAGCGAGTTCAAGCACCTCGAGCATTATTATTTTCACAATTTCACCTACGAGGCGCTGTGGCGGGACAATCGGCGGCGCTTCAATGAGCACATCGGCACCACCGAGGTGATGCGCACCTACGGCACCGATTACAAGCTCATTCTGGTGGGCGATGCCACCATGAGCCCGTACGAAATCACGCATGCGGGCGGCAGCATCGAGCACTGGAACGCCGAGCCCGGCAGCGTGTGGCTCAAGCGACTGATCAAGCATTATCCAAAATTCGCCTGGCTCAACCCGCAACCGCAGTCGCGCTGGCGGCACACCGCGTCGATCGAGACGACGCGGGAGTTGCTCGAGGGGCGGATGTATCCGCTGACGTTGCGGGGGTTGGATGAGGCGATTGACGCGTTGACCTAGTATTTCGGCGCACTCATTTCGACGCATCGCCGTTGGTAGGGTGGGCTGGCTGCCCACCCCACCAACGGCTACGTTTCGAGATGTGTGTGCTGGGATACCGGGCGACCGCGATCGGTGGGTGGGTTTGCGCGAGCTGCGAGGGGTGTGAGCTTTATGTCGATTGCGACAGCGGGGAGAGCGGTGATCCTGGCGGCGGTCGTGACGTTGACGGCGGTCGAAGCGGTCGCGACGGTGGCTACGTTCGCGGTGGTCGAGGCGTTCGCGCCTATGATGGTGCGGGCGGAGAATGTTGCGCTGACGTTCGATGATTTGCCGCACAACGGGACGCTGGCGCCGGAGATGACGGCGGCGGGTGTCGTCACCGATGTGCTGCGAATTCTGAATCAGTACCATGTGCCGCCGGTGTACGGCTTCGTCAATGCGGTGCTGCTCGAGGGCGCTCCGGACGGCGCCGTGGCTTTGAATCTCTGGGTCGCCGGGGGCCAACGGGTCGGCAACCATACGTATTCGCATTCGGACTTGAACCAGGAGACGGCGGCGGTTTTTCTGCAAGACTTGCGCGAGGATGAGCCCGCGCTGGAGCTGCTCGATCGCAGCGAGCGTTGGCGCTGGCTGCGCTATCCTTTCTTGCGGGAGGGAGACTCGCTCGAGAAGCGGCGCGCGGTGCGCGCGGAATTGCACGCCCGCGGGTATCGGGTTGCGCAGGTGACGCTCGACTTCGGCGACTATCTGTGGAACGACGCGTATGCGCGCTGCGCGGCGCGGCGCGATGCGCCGTCGATCGAGCGGCTGCGGGCAACATACCTCGCCACCGCCTCGGAATACCTGGATGTTCACCGGCAAATGGCCAAGCTCGTGTTCGGGCGCGAAATCAGCCACGTGCTGGTGCTGCATCTGGGCGCCTTCACCGGCACCATTCTCCCGGACATGCTGAAACTGCTGAAGCAGAAGGGTTTCACGCTGGTCACCCTGGACGAGGCTGAGCGCGATCCCGCCTATGAGACCGACCCGGATGCCGCCTCGAAGAGCGGCGGCACGCTGCTCGAGCAATGGATGGACGCGCGCGGCCTGGCGCGGCCCACTCTCCCGATCCGGCCCGACAAGGAACTCGACGGCATGTGCCGGTAGCGGCGGCAAGGTGACTCCACGACCTAAGTCACAGATGCGCTGCGTTGCGATGGCATACTACCGTCGTGCCACTCGAGACATCTCAGCTTGGCTTGGTATTGACGGGCGGCGGCGCCCGCTCGGCCTATCAAGTGGGCGTGCTCAAGGGTGTCGCGGAACTCCTGCGGCGCGGCTCGGCGTGCCCTTTCCCGATCATCACCGGAACCTCCGCGGGCGCGGTGAGCGCGATCGCACTCGCCTCGGATGCGGCCCACTTCAGGCGTTCGGTTTACGCCATCGAGCGGGTATGGCGCGATTTTCGCGTCCACCAGGTGTTCAAGGCGGACGCACTCAGCATGGTCAAGTCGGGCCTGCACTGGATGCTGGCGTTCACGACAGGCGGCTGGCTCGTGCACCCGCCGCATTCGCTGTTCGACAACTCGCCGCTGTGGAATCTGCTGCGCGAGCAACTGCATTTCGACGGCATACCGCGAAGCATCTACAAGAAGCATCTGGAGGCGATCGGAATCTGCGCCACCTGTTACGGCGATGCGGACTCGGTGACCTTCTACGCGGCGGGATCGACGATCGAGCCTTGGGCACGCGTGTTTCGCAAGGGCGCACGGGTGCAATTGACGCTCGATCACCTGATGGCGAGTCTCGCCATCCCGTTCTTGTTCCGGCCGGTGCTGTTGCACAACCAGTACTACGGCGACGGCGCCATGCGCCAGATTGCGCCGTTGAGTCCCGCCGCGCATCTCGGCGCGAGCCGGCTGTTCATCATCGGCGTCAACGACCCGCCCGCCACTGAACAGGAGACGAAGCCGAAGCCGGTCGAACCGACGTTCGGGCAGATGTTCGGCTTCATGCTGGATTCGTTGTTCATGGATCAACTGCATTCGGATCTGGAGCGGATCAACCGCTACAACCAGAACAATGAGACGCGGCGCGTGGATTATCTGGTGCTGACGCCATCCCGGGACGTGAATGAAATCGCGCGCCGGCACGCGCATGAGATGCCGCGCAGCATGCGGGTGCTGCTGCGCATGTTCGGCGCCGGTTCCGGCGCCGGCACGCTGCTGCTGAGCTATCTGTTGTTCGAACGCGGATTTACGCGCGAGTTGATCGAACTGGGCTACCAGGATGCGCGCGCGCGCGCCGATGAAATACGCGCGTTTCTGGCGCTGGGGAATGCGCGGCGGTACAGGGCGACGGGGGCGTAGCACGCGGACAGTGCAGTGTCCGGGGGCAAGGGCAGTCCGAGGACAACGTTAAGAAAAAGGCACCAGTTGTCCTCGGGCTGCCCTTGCCCCCGACCCCTGCACTGGCCCTGTTGGCGATTCGATAGTGGTCGGCCAGAGGCGGCGGGGAGAGGGGAGGGAGGGGGTCAGCTTTTGTGGAGGGAGTCGTGGCGGGTGAGGACTTGGGGGTAGCGGGTGCGAAAATGGTCGGCGAGTTTTTCGGCCATATAGACGGAGCGGTGCTGGCCGCCGGTGCAGCCGACGGCGATGGTCAGATAGCTGCGGTTCGCCTGCGCAAACTCGGCCACCCGGCCCTGTAGAAAGGTGATCATGTCCTCGAGCATGCCGCGCACGCTGGCGTAGCCGGACAGATACTCGATCACCGGGGCGTCGCGCCCGTTCAGATGGCGCAGCGCGTGCTCCCAGTAGGGGTTCGGCAGGCTGCGCACATCGAAGACGAAGTCCGCATCGCCCGGGATGCCGTGCTTGAAGCCGAAGGACTCGAACATCAGCGAGATGCGCCCTTCCTGGCGCCGATCGATGCGCTCGCGGATCATTTCGCGCAAGGCATGGACGCCCATGTGAGAGGTGTCGATCACCAGATCCGCCACGGTGGTGATGGGCTCGAGCAGTCGGCGCTCCGAGGCGATGGCCTCGCGCAGGCCGACGTCCTCCGACACCAAGGGGTGCTTGCGGCGTGTCTCGGCGTAGCGTTTGAGCAGCACTTCCTCGCTGGCGTGCAGGTACAGCACCTCACAGGTGATGCCGCTGCGCCGCAGTTCGCCGAGCAACGCCGGTATGGTTTCGATCTCGTTCGGGCGGTTGCGCGCATCCAAACCGACCGCGGTTCGCGGGTAGGTGTCTCCCATGCCGCGCACGGTGTGCGAGATGAACGGCTTGAGGAGCGCCGCCGGGATATTGTCGACGCAATAGAAATCGATGTCTTCGAGCATGTGCAGGGCGACGCTTTTCCCCGATCCGGAGAGCCCGCTCACGATTATCAAACGCATCGACATGGGAGACAGCCCTCCTTCAAGGCAGCAGACGCGCCTTGATGACCTCCCCGGCGTGATGGTCGGAGGCCTTTTCCTTGTGCTTCTTCACGCAGCGATCGAGTTTGTCGGCCAATGCATCGATCGATGCGTACATGTTGTCCTCCGTGGCATCGGCATAAATCTTGTTTCCCCGCAGCATGAGCGTCGCTTCCGCCTTGTGGCGCAGCTTCTCGACCGTGAGTACGCAGTGAACATCGATCAATTGTTCGAAATGCCGCGAAATACGTTCGAACTTCTTCAGCACGTAGGCGCGCAGTGAATCGGTAACTTCCACATGATGACCGCTGAGATCGAGCTGCATGAGGCCTCCTTCAGAAGCACGGGGTTACGAAGCGCGGGCGGCCGCTCGCTTCCGTTCGTTGGACGGAGCGATCTGCATACCCTCGCGGTATTTGGCAACGGTGCGCCGAGCCACCGGTATGCCTTCTTGCGACAGAATCTCCGCGAGCTTGCTGTCGCTCCACGGATTCTCGGGATTCTCCTGCGAAATCAGTTTACGGATCTTGGCGCGTATCGCCGTGGACGACATCTCGGTGCCGTCGGCGGCCGCGACGTGGCTGGAAAAGAAATAGCGGAACTCGAACACGCCGCGCGGTGTGTGCATGTACTTGGCGGTGGTGACGCGCGAGATGGTCGACTCGTGCATCTCCACGGCTTCGGCGACGTCCTTGAGAATCAGGGGTTCCATCGCCTCTTCACCGAGTTCGAAGAAACTCGTCTGCCGCTGCACGATGCAGCGCGCCACCTTGATCAGGGTTTCGTTGCGGATCTCGAGGCTGCGCATCAGCCAGCGCGCTTCTTGAAGCTGGGTGCGCAGCATGGCATGGTCCGGAGAGCGCGAAATCAAATTCGCGTAGGCGCTGTTGACGCGCACCCTCGGCACGGTGGCCTGGTTGATCTCGACGACCCAGCCGTGATCCGTGCGGCGCACGAAGACGTCGGGAATCACATATTCGGCCTGCGCGGGATTGACCGCGGCGCCGGGGCGTGGATGGCAGGAGCGCACCAATGCCAGCGCCATTTCCAAATCGCTTTCACTGCAGCGCAGCTGCCTGCGGAGCAGCACGAGCTGCTGCCCGGCGACCAAGTCCAGATGTTCGAGCGCGACGCGGATGGCCGTATCCCGCGCCGGGGTATCCGCATGCAGCTGGCGCAGTTGCAAGGCGATGCATTCGCCCAAGCTGCGGGCGCCGACGCCGGCGGGCTCGAGCGACTGCACGGCGTGCAGCACGCGTTCGACGTCCGCCGTGGTCGCCTCGATCTCGGGCAGCAAGCTCGAGCGGATGTCCTCGAGCTCGTCCTCGAGGTAGCCGTCGTCGGTGATGGCGTCGGTGATGACACGCGCAATCGCCATGTCGATGGCGGATAACTTGGCGAGTTCCAGCTGTTCTATCAGTTGTTCCTGGAGGGTTTGGCCGTGCCGGTCGCTGAAGTCGCCGCTGCGGTCATCGTCGCCCGACCAGGACGTGTCCGATGGACCACTCGTTTGTTCGCCCCAGGCCTCGTCGGCGATTTCGACTTCCGGCTCTTCGCGTTGCTCGGCGGGCATGGTGTTGCCGTCGAGTTCGGCGTACTTTTCCTCGTCGAGGGGATCATCGCGCTCCCGCACCACGTCCGGCGGCACGTCCAAGCCCTCGTCCTCGGCCTCGAGCATCACATTGGTCTCGAGGGTCTCGCGGACATGCGCCTGTAGGTCGAGGGAGGGCAGTTGCAGCAGCCTGATCGCCTGCTGTAGCTGCGGCGTCATCGTGAGCTGCTGGCCGATGCGGAGCTGCAGGCTTGGCTTCAACATAAGTTCGTTTCGATCCCAAGCCTTAAGTTCGGGCCTACAGTTTGAAATCCTGTCCCAAGTACACCTCACGGACCTGCGGATTGGCAAGAATCTGATCCGCAGATCCCGAAGCGAGGACCGTCCCTTGGCTCACGATGTACGCCCGGCCGCAGATCCCCAGGGTTTCGCGGACATTATGATCCGTTATGAGCACGCCGATACCCTTGGCCGACAAGTGCTTGATAATGCGCTGGATATCGGCGACCGACAGGGGATCGACACCGGCAAACGGTTCGTCGAGCAAAATGAAACGCGGATCCGCGGCCAACGCCCGGGCAATCTCGACCCGGCGGCGTTCTCCTCCCGAGAGGCTCATCCCCAAGCTATCGCGGACATGCCCGATATGCAACTCTCCCAGGAGCTCGCGCAGCCGCTTGCCGCGCGCGGCCTCGTCGAGGCCCGGCCGCGTCTCGAGAATCGCCATGATGTTGTCGGACACCGAGAGCCTGCGGAATACGGAGGGCTCCTGGGGCAGATAGCCCAAGCCCAGCTGGGCCCGCCGGTGCATGGGTAAGCGGCTGATGTCGCGGTTGTCCAGATAGATCTCGCCGCGCTCGCAGCGGGCGAGCCCGACGATCATGTAGAAAGCGGTGGTCTTGCCGGCACCATTCGGCCCGAGCAGTCCGACCACCTCGCCGCTGTCGACCTCGAGCGACAGATCCTTGAGTACCTGGCGTGATTTGTAGCTCTTCGCGAGATTGAGCGCGCGCAGAACACTCATGGAGCGGGCTTGGGCGGCGGCGTGATGATGATATGCACACGCTGGGACCCTTGGTCCGCCGCCTCGGCGACGATGTTCTGCGCGAGGATGTTGTACTTGAGCGAGTCGCCGTGAATTTCGGAATCGCCGTTGGTCAGCCACGCGTTCTTGGCGAAGTGCACGACGCCTTTGGCGACATCGTAGTCGATCGAATCCGCGTGACCTTGCGCCAACTTTCCCGTCTTGGCGAGCCGCTGTTCGAACGAAGCCGGCTTGCCGTTCACGATCGCCTTCGACAGCAGCTTCTTGACGAAGGTGATTTCAGCTTCGTCCGAATTGAGCTGCCCTTGATCCATGGTAATTCTCACATTGCCGCGAAATACCCAGCGGCTGTTCTCGAAGTCTAGGCCGGTCGCCTGCGCCTGGTCGGCGGTCACCGCCATGTTACCTTGCGCGATACGCACCTTGCGGAAGATCAAATTGTTGTTCTTGTAGTCCAGTTCCGAGGACTGCGCGTCCAACGAGATCGCCTGTTGTTGCACGGCGGCGCGTGCCGGCACGGCGGCGATCGACGTGAGACCGAACCAACCGAGCCCGAGGGATACGAGTGCCAGCGGCGCGCGCGCCACCGCCGGCGCGAAATGAGCGAGCGCGAACCCGGTGACAATCTTAGGGATGGAAGCGGCCATTGACCCTCGATTCTAGGCGCACCGTGCGCTCTTTCAAATTCGCGATCAGGCCGTGCGCGGTGAGGGTATGGGTGGCGAAATCGATGCGCACGTCGCCGGCCGTGCTCGCGACCGCGGCAGGGACGTCGTAGCTCAGCGTCTCGGTGCGTATCACGGCTTCGGCGTCGCGCGCGCGCCCCGGCCGGCCCCCGTCCTCGTCACGGCGGGGCTCGCCTTGCAGGCGCACGTTGCCGGTGACGTCGACGATCTTGCCGCCCGGTCGAACGTGCGCCATATCGCCCACCATCACCCAGGGTGTGCCGTTCGGCGCCTGGTAATCGACTTTGACGTTGTAGAGCGCGACCTCGCTGCCATGCGCTATTTGGTCGATGCGCTCCGCCTCGATGCGCATGCTCGGATCCCCCGCCAGGTCATAGTCGGTGAGCACCGTGTTCTTCAAGTAATAGCCGGGTAAATCCTTGAGGGCAGCGCCGCTCCGCCCTTGCGGACGGTGCGCGGGGGAACTCTGTATCCAGGTGATGACGACCAGCGCCACGACCGCAAGCACCGTAAAGAACCGGAACAGCATCAGCGACGCCGGGCGCGGGCGCGAAGCAGCGCGTCACACAATTCGCGCACGGCGCCCCGGCCGCCCGCCGCGGCGGCGATCCAATGCGCGGCCGACAAGACCACCGGGTGGGCGTCCGCAACCGCCGCGGCGAGGCCCACCGCCGACATCAACGGCAAATCGGGCGTGTCGTCGACCATGCAGGCGCATTGCAGAGGGTCGATGTTCAAACGCTCCGTCAGCCGATGCAGCGCCGCGACTTTGTCGGCACATCCTTGGACCACATGTCGAACGCCGAGTTCACGCATGCGTGCCGCGACGGCGGCTGCGCGCCGGCCGCTCACCGCCGCCACCTCGACGCCCGCGTCGCGCAGGAGCTTGATGCCGTGGCCGTCTCGCACGTGGAAGACCTTGAGCGCCTCGCCTCTGCCCGAGAAATACAGACGCCCGTCCGTGAGCACACCGTCGACATCCAGGATCAGCAGGCGAATCTCGGCCAACGCCGTTGCCGTGCGCGCCTTCAAACCACACCGGCGCGCAGCAGGTCGTGAACATTGAGAGCGCCCACGACGCGCTCGTCCGCATCGACCACCACGAGCGACGTGATGCGATGCGTTTCCATGAGGTGCACCGCTTCCGCCGCGAGCATGCTGGGGCGCACCGTCTTCGCGCGGCGGCTCATGACCTGATCCATGCGGGTGGAACGAAGGTCCGCGGCGCGATCGAGCGCGCGCCGCAGATCGCCGTCGGTGAATACACCCTGTACGCGCAGGTCCGCATCGACGATGGCCGTCATGCCGAGGCCCTTGCGGGTCACTTCCAGCAGGCCCTCGGCGAGCGGCGTATCGGCCCGCACCGTCGGTATGTCGGCGCCGGTGCGCATAACGTCCTTGACGTGCAGCAGCAGGCGCCGACCCAGATGGCCGGACGGATGGGAGCGGGCAAAGTCTTCCTCCGTGAAGCCGCGCGCCTTGAGCAGGGCCACCGCCAGCGCGTCACCGACCGCGAGCGCGGCGGTGGTGCTCGCGGTGGGCGCGAGATTCAGCGGGCAGGCCTCCGCGGGTACGCCGATGTCCAAGTGCACCGTCGCGAGTCGCGCTAGCGCGGAAGCCGAGTTGCCGGTGAAGGCGATCAGCGGCACGCCCAGGCGCTTGATCGCCGGGACGATGGTCAGGATCTCGTCGGTCTCGCCGGAATTCGACAGCGCGAGCACCGCGTCCTCACGCGTGATCATGCCGACATCGCCGTGGCTCGCCTCGCCCGGGTGTACGAAGAAGGCCGGCGTGCCGGTGCTCGCGAGCGTGGCCGCGATCTTGCCGCCGACGTGGCCGGATTTGCCCATGCCGGTCACCACGATGCGGCCGCGGCACTCGAGGCAAATGCGGCAGGCGCGCGCAAATTCCGCTCCCAGCCGGGGCAATTGCGCACGCAGGCCGTCGATCTCGATGGTGAGCGCCTGCCGACCGAGATCGACCAGCCCCGCATCGGTATAGTCGCGATTCATGCACCGATGATACAGGGTAAGCTTGCGTAATTTGCAGGAGCAGCAGCCATGAATCCACAACAGGTCGCGCAACTCATCGAGGCTGGTTTGGCCGGCAGCCGGGCGCTGGTCACGAGCGGGGACAATGTGCATTTCGAGGCCGTGGTGATTGCGGCGGCATTCGCCGGCAAACGCTCCGTGCAGCGGCATCAACTGGTCTACGGCACGCTCGGCAGCGCGGTCGGCAACGAAATTCATGCGCTGGCGTTGCAGGTGTACACGCCGGAGGAATTTGCGGACAAGCCGCGTGGATAAGTTACAGATTCAGGGCGGCATACCGCTCGAGGGCGAGATCCGCATTTCCGGGGCCAAGAACGCGACCCTGCCGATTCTTGCCGGCTGTCTACTCGCGGAAGGGCCGGTGACGGTGTCGAACGTGCCGCATCTGCAGGACGTCACCACCATGATCGAACTGCTCGGGCGCATGGGAGTGTCGGTGACCATCGATGAGAAGATGCGCATCGAGGTCGATGCATCGACCATCAAGGAGTATTTCGCGCCCTATCAATTGGTGAAGACCATGCGCGCCTCGATTCTGGTTTTAGGTCCGCTGCTGGCGCGGTTTGGGCATGCCGACGTGTCGCTGCCGGGAGGCTGCGCCATCGGTGCGCGCCCGGTGAACATCCATGTCGCCGGTTTGCAGGCGATGGGCGCCGACATCCACATCGAAAACGGCTACATCAAAGCGCGCGCGGACCGTCTCAAGGGAGCACGGTTGGTGTTGGAAACGGTCACGGTCACCGGCACCGAGAATCTCATGATGGCCGCCACGCTGGCGGACGGAGAGACGGTGCTCGAAAACGCGGCGCGCGAGCCCGAGGTGGTCGATCTGGCCAATTTCCTATCGTCGATGGGCGCCAAGATCCAAGGCGCGGGGACCGACCGCATCGTCATCGAGGGCGTGAAGCGGCTGAACGGCGCAGCCTATGAAGTCCTGCCCGACCGGATCGAGACCGGCACGTACTTGGTGGCGGGCGCGATCACCAGCGGCCATATCCGGGTCAAGAATACGCGGCCGGAGCATCTCGATGCCGTGATCGGCAAGCTCGGGGAGGCCGGGGCCAAGATCGGCGTCGGCGACTCCTGGATCGAAGTCGACATGCGTGGGCAGAGGCCGCGGGCGGTGGATATCCGCACCGCGCCGTACCCGGCGTTTCCCACCGACATGCAGGCGCAATTCGCGGCCCTCAACACGGTCGCGAGCGGCGTCGGCACCATCATCGAAACGATTTTCGAAAATCGTTTCATGCACATGCTGGAGATGCGCCGCATGGGCGCGGAGATCCGGCTCGAGGGCAATACCGCGATCATCAAGGGCGTCGAGAAGCTGACGGCGGCGCCGGTCATGGCGACCGATCTGCGCGCCTCGGCGAGCCTCGTATTGGCGGCGCTGGTGGCCGACGGGCGCACCGAGATCGAACGCATCTACCACATCGACCGGGGCTACGCGGCGATCGAGGAGAAGCTGCAGCAGCTCGGGGCGAAGATTCGGCGTACGCCGGGTTAGCGTCAACGCGTTCATGCTAGGCCGCCGGGCGAGGCTACGTGGTGGGTCGTGCCTGGCGGGTCGGGCGCTCGAGCACCTTCAACTTGACCTTATAGGGCTCGCGTCCGTGGCGGCCATCGAGTTCCACCTCGTCGCCGGGTTTCAGGGCGGCAATCCGGCTCACGAGTTCCTGGGCGTTACGGACCGGTTCATTCCCGAGACCGAGGATCAGGTCGCCCGGGCGCACACCGGCTTCGAACGCCGGGCTCTTGACGAGAATATTGACCACGGTGACGCCGCCGCCCGCGGTGATTCCCAATTGCGCGGCCTGTTCATCGGATAAGTCCTGCGGCAGGAAACCGAGCCAGCCGCGCACCACGTAGCCGTGCTTCAAGATTTGTTCCATCACGCCGCGCACGAGATTGACCGGAATCGCAAAGCCGATTCCCTCGGGACCGCCGTCGGCGCGATTCAAGACGGCGGTGTTGATGCCGACCAGATCGCCGTCCGCATCGATGAGAGCGCCGCCCGAATTACCGAGATTGATGGCGGCATCGGTCTGGATGAAATTCTCGAAAGTCGCCAAGCCCAGTTGACCACGGCCGGTCGCGCTCACGATGCCTTGGGTGACCGACGGTCCCAAGCCGTAGGGATTGCCGATCGCGAGCACGATGTCGCCCACGCGCAAGCGGTCGGAACGGCCCAGCGGCATGACCGGCAGCTTGTCGATATCCAAGTCGAGAATGGCGATATCCGTGTCCGGATCCTGCCCGACGATCTTGGCTTCGGCGATACGGCCATCAGCGAGTTGCACGCGGATCGAATCGGCACCCGCGATGACGTGCTGGTTCGTCACGATGGTGCCCGATGCGTCGACGATGACGCCCGACCCCAGGCTGCGCTCCACCCTCTGGCGATAGCTCGGCCAAGAATCGCCGAACCATGGACTCAAGGGTGCCGGTTGAGTGCGCTCGGTCACGACGCGCGCCGTATAAATATTGACCACCGCGGGCGCCGCGCGCGCGACCGCGTCGGCAAAGCCTTGCATCACCGCGCCCATCCGCGGCGCGGCCGTCGGCATGCCCTGTGCGGGGGCGGCGACCTTTCCCAACAACGCCGGCTTCCACCACACGACGAGAAACGCCACTGCCAGCCCGACGACGATGGCTTTACCCAAAAAACCCGCGAGCACGCGAGCGTTGTGCAATTATTTTCGCTCCTTCAGCCACAAAGAGAGTGGAATTATTTGTGTATAATGCGCTCTCAATATTCATTGGGAAACACCGCGGCCACAGGGGCTTACGTGAAGATTTGTGAACAACTGCAGAGGGTCGGAAAATGAGTGATCAGGTTGACCACGGCCGGCGCCGCTTGTTGACGGCGGCGACGGTCGGCACCGGGGCGATCGGCGTGGCATTCGCCGCGATTCCCTTTCTGCAGTCCTGGGAACCGAGCGCCCGCGCCAAAGCGCTCGGCGCACCGGTTACGGTCGATGCCTCGAAGCTCGAAGCCGGCCAGATGTTGAAGGTGGTGTATCGCGGCCAGCCCGTTTACGTCGTGCGGCGGATCAAGACCATCATCGATCAGTTGGGCAATCATGATGCGATGCTCGCCGACCCCACTTCCGATAATTCGATGCAACCCGAGTACATCAAGTCGACCGGCGCCGCGCGCGCCAGGAACCCCGAGTATTGGGTGGGCCTCGCCGTCTGTACGCACCTCGGCTGCTCGCCCTTGGGTGCGTTCGAAGCCGGCAACTCCTTCCAGGTGTCCGGCGTCGACTTGGGCGCGAACTGGCCGGGCGGCTTCTATTGCCCCTGCCACGGCTCGAAGTACGATTTGTCGGGCCGGGTCTTCAAGAGCATGCCGGCACCGAAGAACTTGACGATTCCTCCCTATGCGATCAGCGCGGACGAGCGCGTGGTGATCGGTGTGGACGACGCCCCCAAATCCGCTTAATGAGAGGTTGAACGATGGCAGCAGTACCCGAGTCCGCCGGCCCCAGTACCAGCGGAGGTTTGATCGGCTGGATCGATCAGCGCTTCCCCCTGACCAAATTGTGGAAGGAACAGGCGGCGGCCTATTACGTCCCGAAGAATTTCAACTTCTGGTACTACTTCGGCGTCCTCTCCTTGGTGGTGCTCGCCAATCAGCTGGTGACGGGCATATTCCTCACCATGAACTACAAGCCGTCGTCCACCGAGGCGTTCGCGTCGGTCGAGTACATCATGCGCGACGTGGAGGGCGGCTGGCTGATCCGCTACATGCATTCCACCGGCGCATCGGCGTTCTTCATCGTGATTTATCTGCACATGTTCCGCGCTCTGCTGTACGGCTCGCACCGCAAGCCGCGCGAACTCATCTGGATCTTCGGCTGCCTGATATTCCTGCTGCTGATGGCCGAGGCGTTCATGGGCTATGTGCTGCCGTGGGGCAATATGAGCTATTGGGGCGCGCAGGTCATCGTGTCCCTGTTCAGCAGCCTCCCGGTGATCGGTGGATCGCTGGTCGAATGGATCCGCGGGGATTATTACATCGCCGACGCCACCTTGAACCGGTTCTTCGCGCTGCATGTGGCCGCGTTGCCATTGGCGCTGGTGTTCCTGGTGATCGCGCATCTGATGGCGCTGCACGAGGTGGGCTCCAATAATCCCGACGGCATCGACATCAAGAAATACAAGGATGCGGAGGGTCATCCGCTCGACGGCATACCCTTCCACCCGTACTACACGGTCAAGGACCTGGTAGGCATAGGCGGATTCCTGCTGTTGTTTTGCGGGGTGATTTTCTTTGCGCCGACCTTTGGCGGATTGTTCCTGGAGTCGCCGAATTTCGAGCCCGCCAATCCCTTGCAGACTCCGCCGCACATCGCGCCGGTTTGGTATTTCACGCCGTTCTACGCAATCTTGCGCGCGATCCCGTCATTCGCGGGCACCCAGGTGTGGGGCGTGCTGGTGATGGGCGCCGCGGTCCTGATCCTCTTCTTCCTGCCGTGGCTCGATCGCTCACCGGTGCGCTCCATCCGCTATCGAGGGCCCATATTCAAGGTCATGCTGACGCTCTTCGCCTTATCCTTCGTTGCGCTGGGTGTTTGCGGTGTGAAACCACCGTCGGGCATCTACCCCACCTTGGCCAGGATCTGCACGGTCGTGTATTTCGCATTCTTTCTGCTGATGCCCTGGTACTCGAAAATCGACAGCGTGAAGCCGCTGCCGGAGAGGGTCACAGGACATGCTTAGAAGCGGGATATTGATGAGAAGCTGGATATTGATGACTGCCATGGCACTCGCTGCCGCGGGCACGGCGATGGCCGAGGATGAGGGGATTCCGCTGCTGAAGTCGCACGCCGACATCAACAACATCGATTCCCTGCAGCGCGGCGCGCGTAATTTCATGAACTATTGCTCCGGCTGCCACTCGATGACGTACTTGCGCTACAACCGGATGGCGACGGACCTCAAGATTCCGGAATCGGAACTCACCAGCCTGATGTTCACGACGGATAAGTCCTTCAACACGATCAATTCGGCCATGCCGCCGGATGCCGTCACCTGGTTCGGCAAACAGCCGCCTGACCTCTCGCTGATGGCGAGAGCGCGCAGCGTCGATTACATCTATTCGTTCCTCAAGGGCTTTTACGTCGACAAGACCCGCCCTTGGGGGGTGAATAATCTGTACTACCCGCAGGAGGCGATGCCGGCGGTGATCGAGACCTTGCAAGGCTTACAGAAGCCGGTATTCAAGAGCGAGCCGGACGAGCACGGCAACGCGAAGATGGTTCTGTCGGGCGTCGAATTGATGACGCCGGGCAGCATGAAGCCGGAGGAGTATGATCAGTTTGCCAGGGACACCGCGAATTTCCTGGATTATGCCGGCGAGCCCATCAAGGCAAAGCGCCAGTCGCTGGGTGTGTTCGTGACGTTATTCTTGCTGGTATTTTTCGTGTTCGCCTTCCTGCTCAAGAAAGAATACTGGAAGGACGTCCACTGACGCAGCAGCGGGGACTCTCTTTTGTCCTAGGAGATCGCGTTAGTGGCACGTCGCTCGGTGATGACATTGTTTTCCGCGCCCGCCGACCCGTGGAGCCATCGGACACGCATAGTGCTTGCCGAGAAGGGAATCGCGATCGAATTGGTGAACGTCGACCTCAACGATTTGCCCGAAGATCTCCTAGACCTCAATCCCTACCATAGCGTGCCGACCTTGGTGGATCGGGACCTGGTGTTGTACGACTCGCGGGTCATCATCGAGTACTTGGACGAGCGCTTTCCGCATCCGCCGCTGATGCCCATCGATCCCGTCACCCGGGCACAATTTCGCGTGGCGTTATATCGGGTCGAGCGCGACTGGTATGCGCTGGCGCGCGATATCGAATCGGATCCGGAGAGCAAGACCGCGGCCCACAGCCGCAAGGTGCTGGGGGAGGCGATCTGCGCGAGCGCGGAAGTATTCAAGGCCAAGCCGTTCTTTCTGAGCGATGAGTTCTCCCTCGTGGACGCGAGCATCGCGCCGATCTTGTGGCGCTTGCCGAGCTACGGCATAGAACTTCCGATCCAGGCCCAGCCCATCACGAAATACATGAACTCGATCTTTGCGCGTTCCACGTTTCGTTCGTGCTTGACCGAGGCCGAACGGGACATGCGACATTGAAGCCGCGCCGTCCTTATCTGCTGCGTGCGCTGCATGAGTGGATCTCAGACAGCGGGGAGACCCCGCACATCGTGGTGGACGCGGCCGCCGAAGGCGTGAATGTGCCGCGCAAATACGTCAAGGACGGCAAGATCGTCCTCAACGTGAGCTACTCCGCGACGCAAATGCTGAAGTTGGGCAACGATTTCGTTAGCTTCGAGGCACGCTTCGGCGGCGTCGGTTTTTCGGTAGTCGTGCCGGTGCGGGCGATCTTGGGGATTTACGCGCGGGAGACCGGCCAGGGCATGATTTTTCCCGAGGGCGACGCCGATCCCGATCCCACCACCGACGGACCGCCGCCGCCGGCGACGCCCGCGGCCAGCAAGCCGACGCCCGTGCCGTCCAAGCGGCCGAAGCTGCAGGTGGTCAAGTAGGCGCTACGTCGCGTCGGCGCGATAGCGCGCTTCATCGTTATGCGGCCACCTCAACGTAGTCGACGTGGCTCGACGGATTAGGTAACGGGCTACCGTCCTCCCTCAGCCCATCCAAGTGAAATTCTATGGCCTC
>Ga0116229_10002059_pt1 | contig 32250 bp, 24 predicted proteins | sample S1TSphgellanicum_3_FD_87313 | JGI IMG/M metagenome (GOLD analysis project Ga0116229, IMG submission 87313) | Host-associated microbial communities from peat moss isolated from Minnesota, USA - S1T2_Fc - Sphagnum magellanicum MG | ecosystem: Host-associated > Plants > Peat moss > Unclassified...
ACGAAGCATGCTGGCTGGCTGGCTGGCTGGCTTACCCCTCCCTCCCTCCCTCCCTCCCCGCCCAACCCCCGCCCCCCTCGCCGGCTGGCTGGCTGTGCCTTACGTCGTCAACGGGAAGAATCTATCGTCTCGTTGTGTGCATGCCCGAGAGCACCACAAAAGTAGATCCACTGTTTTTCTTTACTTTTGTAATTCCCCCTTTTGTTGTCTGTTGTTTTTTCTTCGGGGATTGGGGGAAAGGGTGGACCGTGGTGGGTAGGGATGTCTGGATTAACAAAACCGTGGTAGGTAGTATAGTATACCAGGTACTCACAGCCCTTTGTTTGTGGGCCTTTTTAGTCGCTTGCAATCGCTTTCTGTTTGGGAGTTGCTTTGCTGCTATCGTGTTATGTATTTTTGAAGATTTGGGGATTAAAATTTTTTTTTCCTGGGATTCTGTTGTGGGAGTTTTGGTTTCAGGTTTTGGGGTCCAGGGGTTTGGTTTTTGTCCCCTCCTCTTCCATGGTGTAAAGTGTTTTGGGGAAATTGGGTGTTTTTTTGGGGGTGGGGCTTCGTTGTTATTACTTTCTCTCTCTCTCTCTCTCTCTCTCTCTCTCTCTCTCTCTCTGCGTTTTACTTCCATGTTTTTGTTTTCGCTCTTCCTACTGCAGTTGGGAATCGTTTGTTGTTTGTCTTTTTCCCGTTTCGTCTAGGCTCGTGTTATGCATTTCGCTTGTTCGTGTGTGGTTGCCAGGCTTTTTCTCTGGATGCCAGGATCTTTGTGAGAGAGAGAGTTGAGATCATCTCAATGTGAGTGACTGAGTGAGCAAGCGAGCTAGCGAGGGACGCCGTCTCTCTCCGTTGCCGTCTGTATGTATATATGCATGTATGTTTACATTTGTGTGTGTGTGTTTTTCCGTTTGCCTCTGTCATCGCCCCCTCTCTATTTCTCTCCCTCTCTCGCTTTCTTTCTCATTTGCTCTCTTCCTTTTTATTGCGTCGTGGAGAAAACGTACTTGAATTTGGGTTTGTTTTGAGATGGGAGGCTGTGTTTGTTTGGTTCCCTTTCGGATCCATGGGATTGTTTGTGTGACTTCATCATCTTCTTCTTCTTGTGTGAGGGTGTTTTAGGTTTGCATTCCTTTGACTGTTCCTGGAGAGGAAAAGGGAAGTACAGAGACGTCTTGGACTCACTCGCAGACTCCTTCATTTCCGAATTTTTTTTTGCTTTTGAGGGTTTTCTGTTTCTTAGGATCCTCGAAGTGAGTTTTAGATTTTGTTTTGTGGCAGGGAAAGCACACTTTCCTTCTTTTTGCGCCCCTTGGTGTATTAGGTCCTGTCTATCAAGAAGCAACGAAGAAGGAGAAACAAACCAATCTTGGGGAGACTGACTTTGTTGGTGTAGTTGCGGTCAGTGGGTTTTTTGGTGAAGGGTTTTCAAATGGCACACGACTTGTTGGCTGCTGTCGTGAGCCGTCAAGAAGAAGAAGATGATGATGAAGGGGAAACGGCAGCTGCGTCGTCGGCATTCGGCGAGGGAATGGCAAAGAGAGGCTTACTGGTATTGGATCCCAAGATCTGGTGTAAGTTACCAGAGGAGCTTTTGGAAAGAGTTCTGTTGCATCTGCCTTTGCAGAGTCTGGCACGGATGAGGACCATTTGTAGGAAATGGGATCATTATGTGTTCACAAGTGCATTCACAAAGCTGCGTGCACAAATCTGGCAGCAGAAGCCATGGATTGTCATGACCTCCACAGAGAAGTCTCTATTCGTTTACGATTCTGGTCTGGACACATGGCATCAAGTACCCATCCCGTTCAATGCCCACGAACTCCATGTGGTAGCAGCAGCGGGTGGCTTGCTCTGCTTCTCAAATGCTTGGTTCCAGTGGCCACGCATGTACGTGTGCAATCCTATGACACAAAAGTGGCGACGACTGCCTCCCATGAACACTTGGATGATCTCCACAGTTGGCATGGTGTATGAGGAAGAAGCAGCAGCCACCACCCCTCTAGCTGCTGCCTCCTCCTCCTTCAAGGTTCTTGTCTGCGGTCGTCTTGAAGACCACAGTGTGATCACAGAAGTATATGATTCGAACACAAACTCCTGGACCATAGGAGGCAATCCTTCACCAGCTCGCAAGCATGGAGGACATGCATCCTTGTGGTGTGATGGGATCTTCTACTGCCTCACATTCCCCTTCTCCACTCTTTGTCTCTTGGCTTATAACTTGCGGCAGGGAGCTTGGTATGAAGTCCCCGTCCGCATGCCTGCACCCATCATGTCACCATCACTGGTGGAATGCAAGGGAAGATTGATGCTTGTTGGAGGCCTTGAAGAAGAGCATTCAGTGTTTGTGATTCAGATATGGGAGCTCGATTCCAACAAACACGAGTGGGTGGAACTTGAGAGAATGCCATCACAATTGTGCAAAGATTTTGTAACAAACATGGTCCCTAGTAAACCACTCTCATGTTTCGCAACTGGTGACTTCATCTTCCTTATGATTCCTAGCAGCAATAACTACATGCCTGCTTTGATGTTCAATCTCATTCACCGAACTTGGGATTGGTGGCCTACTTCTGATTTCCCTATAGAGCTTCCTGAAGTCAATATTGGCCAGTCTTCAGGTATTAGCTTTGAGCCACGTCTGGATGCTTCCGTTTTCTAGGTCTCCCTCTGCTTAAATCTGCAGGAATTTGGGGAGTCTTAAATTTCTGGCTGGATGTGCACATCTTCTAGGGCTGCCTGCTTAAATCTGCAAAAAACTTGGGATTCTCAAAACTCCTTCTGGATGTGTACATCTTCTAGGGTTGTCTGCTGCTTAGCTCTGCAGAAACCTGGGAGCCTCAACTTCTTTTGGATGAATGCTTAAATCTGCAGAAATTTGTAAGTCCCAAAACACTCCCTGTGCATACTGTATACATCCTTTCCACATTTGGAGGGTCACAAACATATTCTAGATTGTTTGTGTTGTATATGGTAGAAAATTGTTGTTGGCAACAGACTGTTTGAGCAGAGACTAGAAGAGCGACTTGGATTTCTATTTCACACAGATGACTGATAGATTAGTGAAGAATGTTCCAGTCCCCACGGCATGCGAAAACGAGCTTTTGTATTCTACCTGTTTATTAATTTAAACCCACATTTTGTGTAACAAGCAAAACATACTCTTCTACCTGCTTTCTACATAGCCTATTGCTTCAAAGTGCAGAAAAATATGAAACTCTAAAAGCTTTCAATACAATTAACTGAAAACCTCCTCAACTGCATACTGAATGATATAATTGTCATGACCTGCACCACGGGTAGCCAAAGTTAGCACAGACTGGTAGCAATTATTTGTGAAAGGTTGGCATTAAGAGAAACTATTAACAATTTGAATAGTGTAAATAAAGATGTGCAGTTCATTTTTTTAGAGTTTTTTTCCACATGATACGTACATGAAGGTGGCTTTAGTCCTTCAAACTCCTCTGAAAACATCCTTGCTATGCACTCACATCTGTCAGGTGAACATCATCTGACCTGCACACCTCCATACATTTTCTCTGCAAAGTTATTCGTTAAGGTCTGTTGCCTAATCCACTCTACCCACACTGTGCTTCACTTCTGTCATTACAAACCTCGTCAAGTGGTACAATGTCAGGCCATGGATTGTATTTGGCAGTATATGGTGAGATGGAATGAAGTAATGTTGACGTCTACTTGAACAATGACCCTCTCAAAGTACTATTTAGTGACAGATGTCTGTGTTGTAACACAGTCCTAGAGTCGGGATTGTTGTGCAGGAACAGCATCTGGAGCAACTTGCACAACCACCTACAAAACAATGATTTTGTAAGAATTAGCTCAAAATGAATCCAAATACATTTCCGTTAAGCAAATTTCAGAGTGTAATTGTCCTGTTCTGTGTTTCTCAGACTGAATTCAAGCCTGTTGTATGTTGCAAGTACAAATCTATCAGAAAGTCGCATGAAGTTAACCAATAAGAAGGTTGATTGAGGTTCGAACTGTGTATGACAGTGCCCACAAGTAACTGAAGTCATCAGATGGAGATCATTGAATGTTTTGAATAAAGGATGTGAGAAAAGATACACCTTTCCAATGCTGTGGCCAGAGTGAAGATACTCTACTGCATCTGCCACTGAGTTCAATCCCACAAACCTTGTTGGGTCAATTGTGATCTGCAAAGCACCCAAAGAATCTTAGTATTCGGAAAAAGATCACATGTAATAGGCAACATATGGAAGCAAAGTCTCCTTTTGACTGCAACCTGCAAGGCTTATTGATTCATAACCAACACGAAAAGGTATAAGGCATGAAAATTGCTCTCACCTTAAGGTCACCAGCAGAATACAGATTGTAAAGCTTCTCAATATGCTCCTTAAAGAGCTTCCTATAGTGATTTACATAGAAGCCAGTCTGTTCCAAAAATCAGGGACATGGATGAGTAAGAGGAAGAATGATGACTTAATCCAATACTTGTAAATGGACATATCCATGAGAATACAGAGAAAACCAAACATTAAAAACTTTCAAGGTAAACACTGCATCAGTTCCAGCCAAACCTAAACACAAGCAAGAATGAGTGTGGTCATAGCCTTGCCAATGCCATGCACAAGTGTCAGACCATAAAAGTATCGTAAATGACAGTGATCAGCTGCCATTACTCCCCACTGACTATATCAAATCCCAAGAGGCATGGCTCAAACTCATAAATTAACAGTGGATAAGCACAGAATACCCAGCCCATGAGAGACACTAACCAGTGTTTGTGATTTTGCCAGTAGCTTCTCACAAAGGCCTGGATAATTGCCAGGTTTCCATCCCTCTGCTGGTGTCTCACCTGCATACTGAAAGCCATGAACAAATCTATGAGATTGCAGAGAAAACTCCTTGACAACACTTTGAAACATACATATACATCCACAATGATTGCCATGCTATTTGCTAGTAACGTTAGTCATCAGTGAAATAATCTGAAACAGTATAGAATACACAATATCAACTGTGTGAGTATATAGCAATGTGAGGGGACCATTAATTGACAGCAGACCTGCAAAAAATCCGCATGTAATTAAACATACTTTTTGGCTCTTGAGCTCAGCTACTGTCATTCAATTTAGTCCAAGGGATACTCAGTCACAGAACAATGTCAAGGTCAAGGATCCAGGTTTCCAGGGGCCACTACAACTCCATGGACACAGGACCCATGCATGTCACCCTACCCATATCTTACTGGAAATTGAAAATTGAACCACTGCCAATGCAGACAGCACACTTCTTCCCATTGTACTTTCCACACAGGAAAGACACATGCCATAGAGAGATAATATTGCCATCCAAGTGGGGTATGTACAAGGTAGACAGAATATACACACCTGAGAGATCATGCCAATGAGAACCATGCGACCAAAAACAGCCAAACTGTTCATGCATGTCTGAAACATTTCACCTCCAACTGACTCATAAACTATGTTCACTCCATTTGGGAACTCCCTCTTCAACACCTGGTGCACGCACAAATGAATGAATTCTGATCAGCAAACCATTACAAAACTGCAGCAAACCAAAGTGGTTCAAGAGTGATCTAAAGGGTGTACACCCATCTAGGACATGGATAAGCTTAGGACCTGCAAACACTCCACAAGCAGTAAGAGTTTGAGATTGAAGAAGCAGCCTGCTGCTAGCTGTTTAGAAGACCAGATGGAGGTCCACTCAGCAAGCCTCAAGAACTTTGTAGGCACTTATGACCCCACTATAGAAAACAAAAAATTCACCTTTTATTGAACTCAAGGGACAGACTCCAGACTATACTTGGAGTCCTTAGCAATCTCAAAAGAATCTCATAGACATCTTTCCAATAGCCAATGCTGGATGAATCTGTGACTCTATCAATGATTTTCTTTCAGATTTAACCCTTGGTCTAAGAGTTCTTATGATATCACATAGCCCATCACTGAGGCAAGGAGATGGAAAGAACCAATTTGATGTTTTCTTGCGTGTAATCAATGACTCGATCTACTCCAATGCCACGGAGAAGTGCAGCTTTCCTTGCTCCACCACATGTGGCCACCACCTTGTTCCCTGCTATCTTTGCCAGCTACATGGACAGCAATATCAGGAAAGAAATCAGTCCTTGAAAAATGAAAGACAGCAACCAATGAATCTCCTAAAGTCTAGCAATATACCATCCGAAAAACCAGATTACTAACAAAGAAAACAAGCTATGTACTAAAATATCTCAGATTCTTTGTAGATCTTTGATGGCACTATGTGTGAAGTGTAGCAAATGAACACAGGCAAGGAATCTCAGATTTTGACTCTTCTAAGAAACCTGTTAGTCAAACATTTCTAATCATTTACACTGAGAAAGAGTTGACCATCTCCAACTTTTACCTGACTATCTCTAAAAGCCTCTCCTGAAGATGACTTCCTCAACCCAAAAATGTTCATGTACACCAGGACTCTTCAAGATATGATTCCTCAATGGCATAACTCTTTAACATGTTGAGATTATGGATTGGGGCTGCAACCATTTTCGTTAATCTACATTTGGAAATTCTACTGATTAGAAATATAGAGAAACTAAGTTCAGGTCCTATGTCCTTCAATGGTTGAGCAAAAGGTGCTAATAGGAGGAACAAGGGGTGGTTGACTGTAAAGCAGAGGCAGCCAACATTTTATTGCAAAAGAGAATAGTTTGAGAAAGGTTAAGATAGATTATTGGGAGCCAAGCTACAGAAAATGAGAAAACATGAGTACAGGGGGCAAATTATTCACCTGAACAGCAAATTGACCCGTTCCACCAGCAGCTGCTGTGACAAGGACTGTCTCCCCTGATTTCATCTTCCCTGCCTGAAAAAGTCCAGATTGGTTAGTGTGATATGAAGTCATGTGAATAACACTCCTTGAAGAACTATGCAGCATGACCCACATGGCTACTGTAACAAGCTTTGCTAGGACATTGGTGAGAACTGGTCTAGAGTTCAAATCAAGTGGGATACATTTTTGTCATCAGTACTTGATGTGCAGATGCTGCCCAGATTACTTAGGAAACCTACTATGATTTGTTCAACACCCTAACTAATTTCCACCAACACTTTCATTTTCTGCTCATGAGTCAAGTGACCTACTAACCTGCTCAAGTCCAATGGAGGCAGTAAGGCCTGATGTCAATATAGCCACAATTTCAGGGATTGCTGCTGGTACAGGAAATGCATGTTTTGCAGCAATCTGCAAAATCCAGAATTTTGCCTCATACAAGTCTCTGATGTAGAAGATACTGACCATAACTCAAATGCAACTTTCTGGCAGGCAATTCACTACAAAGACAGGAATTATGCTTACACAGATGCTGAAGGCCCCAAAAGTCCCAAAAATCAATCATTCAAATGCCACTAACTTCAGAACAACATCTCTATTCACAATGTGAATCTTATTACCTCCCTGTACTCTGAGAATCCCCCGTCAAAGACTGTGGCAACAGGTGACCCAAGCCTTATGGCATCAGCAGACACACCTTCACCCATGCCAGCAACCAGCCCAATTGCCTGTCCATCAAACGGATCCATTTGACTTGTCATGAATAATAGGACAAGATCTCAAGTAGATGTTTCCAGAGAACATCATTGTGAACATCACTGCCAACTTTGTGAGACTGACTGAACCATACTGCTTTAGTAAGTCCACATATGCAACAGAAGTCCTTCAAAAACTTTACCTCAAACCCAGAGTCATAAGGGAGTTTAGTGGCTGCTATCTCTCTGCCATGGTAAAACCCAGAGCTAAAATTAATCTGCACACCACATCAAATATGAGACAGACATTGAGCAGAACAAGAAGGAAAATGCCTGAAAGCAGACATTGAATGCTAGTTGCAAGACAACAGAAAAATTTGGAGAAAAAGAACAAAATGGCCTGGTCGACATCTCAAAGAGTTAGGCACCAAAATCCTGTAAATATTTAAGTGCTGACACCCAACCAAAGGCTGCTTCATTCCTTGGGAGGATGCATGAAGTCCTGACAGTTATTAACAGACAAATGCAGATTTTGATAGCTTTGCCTCTGGATCTGAGAAGTACAACTGAACCTGAGATCCACTGTCAATAGATGTTTCAGTTCTGAAAAAGAAAATTACTGCAACTGTAGGAAGGCAAATATAGGATTCAACTAGAGGACTTACATCACTTGCATTGACACCTGCATAAAGAACTTTAATGAGAATGTGGCCAGGCTTCACAGGAGGTTTGTAAAACACAGTCACAATTTTTGTAGCTGCTCTGAAATCAGCACTTAACTTATGCACCACACTGCACCCAAACATAGACACCAACTTGGCCAAAATCAACTTTTATCCATTAAAAGAGCTAACCCAACAACTTCTCGAGTAAACACCAAACTCTGCATCTCATTGTCAAACACAGAGTCATAAAAACTTGATTATGCATAAGAAAGCAATGACCCTGACAGCAATTAGGAATGAACTTACTTTGCATCACCTTCACCAGCTAATGAAGTGGACACCGTCTTAAAATGATGCAAACAATAATGAACAAGTGGTCTAAGGATGGACTTATGCAAAACATATCTCTCATCAGATAGAAACTGAAGCCAAAAACGTTTGAATCTCCTTTGAATTAAGGAACCATAATGGGAACCATCACAGGAACTGCAAGAAATGAGTTCGCTCTCTGCTTTGAGATCTACTTGGACAGTGCAGATGGTTAGTTTCACAAAGGTCAGAGTAAAAAATGATTGCATCATGTTTGAGAACTTCTTACACTTTATGAAACTCTTTTGGAATAGGAGGTGGTGTTTCTAGATGAGGAGGAGGCTTCCTTTGCAACTTGGCACCAGCAGATGACAACCTATACTTTTTCTCCTCTTCCTTGTCAGGCCAGTATTCAAATCCTCTTTGGTTTGTAATCCAAAGGCAAGCACCAGCCTTGCTTTCATCTTCCAAGAGCATAAAGGAGCCTGATGTAAACAGCCAAAAGGCACAACAAACTGGTGACAAAGTTCATGATCCTTAGCTACACTTTTCAATGCTGAATGACGTCTTCTCATCATCAAGTTCTTACTGCAGTGAAACACTCACCTTAGACCCTACCCCCACTCCTAAACTGTGTAACACCGTTGATGACTTTTCAGGATTAATCATAACTACACCCAGCAATCTTGTGGACACATACACAGCACAGTCATTCAAAGAGTTTGCAGCATTCACACTGCCAACTACCATGTCAACTACAACAAGGATTTATCACAGTTTCAAATATACTCTTATGATTGGAATATGCAGGTTACAATGAGGTGTACCTTCAATAATCTTGTCCATGCTAATATAGCCCCTTGAGTTCTCAATCCACTTTCTTTGAGTTGCACTCAGTTGTTCCACAAGGGGTGTCACAATAAACTGGACACAGGAAAAACAAAATCATACCAGATGAAACAGGTTCTTACAAACAGAAAATTTGAACTGCCAATTTTTAAGCCAAATACCAGCTGCATACAGATATGATGTGGATAGAAAAAGAATCTAAGCTGCAATAAGGTGCATTTGATTAGTTTCAACCATTCTACAAAGATGGTCTCTTAAGAAGGTCTAAAATGGTGATGGGTAGACAGCTAAGTTACCCCAAGGTGACAGGTAGTGGTACCTCAGGACAAAGGGCATTAACACGAATTCCTTTTGCTTTAAGCTTCGACAGTGACCTTGTGAACATCACCACCCCCGCTGCAACAAGTCACAAAACCATTTGCCACTATCAATTGTGAAACAAGAAAAGCTACAGTTGCTACAAAATATGTAATGGTCGCTACGAGGATCACCATTGAGAAAAATGAAAGAAATGGAGAACAGAATCCATTTCTTGGACAATTGTTAAGTTGTGCTACACATTTAGGGTTCCAAGTTGATGAAAAAAAAGAAGAGAACAAACCTTTGGAGGCACTGTATATGGGCTGAGGACTTGAGGGATAGAGGCCTGCAGCTGATGCCACATTCAGAATAACACCCCCACGTCCTTCCATTGCTTGTACCTGAACATGTCCACTGAGAACATGATGATCGGATCATGAAATACTTGCAAACCCACCTCTTGTTGCACCAGTGGTATGGGCTAAGAAAAAGGATGGGAAAACAATCAAAATCTTACTGCAATGCGTGTGCCATCAATCACAGCTGTGAGGTTGATGTCTACTGTTTTCCGCCATGACCCTTTGCCATCCACACTCCTGTCATCTAGAAAGGACTTCAGATCTGCAATCCCAGCATTGTTGACACAAATGTCCAAATGTCCAAATGTCTGCTGGTGCATATCAAATGCTGCCACCAAGTTGCCTGCAATGGTTGCAGTGGATATATGTATCAGAAATCTCAGCTGAACCAAAATAATCCAATTCCAAACATGTGCTCAGGCGATCATGGACATACCAGGTTTAGTGACATCACATTGAACAAACAGGGCAGAAGGTGATTCCAGTCTCTTTGCAAGGTTTCTGTGAACTTCTTCCACCAGGCGTACTGTTTCATACCCATGCTCTTCTGAAATATCTGCAACTGTAATTCGAACACCCTTCTTGGCAAGTGCCAATGCTAGAGCCCGACCTAGAAGAAGAGCAACAGAAAGAGAATCAGAAGACTAAAGAAAGGGTGAGAGAGTTCTTCACAATATCAAACCCAAAAATCAAAATCTTCAATTTCAGTTCTACTAGATGAGGACAACAACAAAGAGGGTTGTGAAGATGATACCATTCTTTTAATCTACAAGTGTGACAGGCAAAAGAGGAGAAAAGAATACTGTGACACCTGGTTTGACTCCTCTCTTAACCACCCGGTTGTCATTGCAAGTCTAAAAGAGCTCATCCGACTGCATATAGGAGGAGGAACCAACCTATTCCACTGGATGCTCCAGTAATTAAAGCAGCATGTTCTGCTCCAATCTTCATCTTTTTTTTCCTGAAGCATCCCCACACACAATCATGTCTGCTGTATTAACACTTCGATGCAAACACTATTATCATGTAGAAAAAGAAGTTACAAAAATCAATAACACATGCATTTTCATCATCTCTCTCCTGCTGCTTCTTCCTAGAAAAGCATAGTCATAAAACGGAGACGGAAGGAAGGGGGGGTGGGGGGGATATAAATATAAATGCAAACTCTGCTTCTACCTAATTCGATTCAGCAACACATACTATTCCGCATCTCAAGAAGGCGTCTCTCTCTTCTCCGTGTCCGTCAAACAGAAAGAATCCAACCAAAAACTTGGACCATAAAATTGAAACCAAAAAACACAAAACCAAAACCAAAAGCTCGAATTTCATACTCACCAGATTAGAAACGAGAATCTGTTGCTGTTTTTCACTCTCCCGGAAACCGTTGAAGAAACAAACACAAATCGTAAGCTCTGCCTTGTGCGGTGGTTTGTTGCAAAACACTTACCAACAACAAAAGAGCGTTTCTGCGCAAGAGAAGAGAACAACAAAGCTGAGCAGACCGCTGCGATTGCCTCGGCGAGGAAGACGAAGCTGTTCCCCTAAATGTTCCCTGTAATGTCCTCTAAGACCTAGGTACTGAGAACGAAGACAAACCTGTTCCCCAACGGTTCCCCTCTCATGTCCTCCAAGTCCTACTGCAATGAGGACCGAGCAGTTCCCCAAATGTTCCCCTCTACTGTCGTTCTAAATCCTACTGCAAACAAGACGAACCTGTTCCCCAAATGTTCCCACCTTTCGTTCCCAATTCTCTTTTCCCTGTATGAACGACGGGGAACACCGTCGCGTCCTGAACGGTGGGGGTCTGCCACGTTCCTCTGCGTTCCCACCGTATGCCCAATGTTCTCATGTTACCATACCGAAAGCAAGGTAACCAAAGTAGGGTTAAATAAATGAAGAAACAGGTTACAAGGATAACCTACTAAACCAAAGACCAGGAGTGAAAAAACAGGGAATTTTTTTTTAATTAAAAAAAAAAACACAAAACTCTTTTTTTATTAAAAAAATATTTAATGCAGAATAATAAGGATAATAATTATTTAGTATTTACGCATATTCCGATTAATATGCGTAAATATTGATATAAATATTTATTTGTGAATAAATACCAATGTTTGTGCGTGTAAATGGTTTAGGATTTACTTTCTATGTAAGTGTAAATCTCACAATGAAATTTATTTATATTTCATGTAAATGTAGAACACGAGATGTCTAAGTGCAAGTGTAAAATCGTGTAAATTTATTTTATTTTATTTTATGCAATGTAAGTGTAAAAATAAATACATTTATATGGTTTTATGTGACCATGTAAAATAGTGCAAAGTAAAAGTAAATTTATCTTTGACAAATATTCAATTCACATAACCCTAAAGCTATATAGAATATTACATTTAATAGTTTGGCCAAAATAAAAAATTAAAAAATCAATAAATGTTTTTTTTTTCCAAAATTAGCTCCCTGAAATGAAAGAAATTCTTCACTCCTATTTGTATCTATTTGTTGATTTTTTTTCCCCCACCTCAATTGTAGCCATAATTTCAGGAAATTATTATTTTACTACCAAAATGAAAATTTTATATACCTATATATATATATATATATATGGCCAACATATTAATTATATAATGACCAACATTTATCATATTCACAAGGTAAATTGTAACATGTATTTTAAAGAATTGGGGAATGTTATTTAATTATTGAAGAATATTAAATTTCCAAAATGAAATCTTCAAAGTTAATTTAATCATTTAATAAACATGTGTTGAAGTTGCCCTTGTATTACAATAGTGTGCTTTTATGTTTTTGACCCAAATATATTAGATTTTTTATAAAGTCACTCATCCCAATACTACTATCCTGGATGAAGTGGGCTTACCATCAAAGCTTTTTTTATGGAACCTTAGTAAAAACCCAATTGTGAGAAAACCATTTTTTAAGTATTCAAAAATTTTAAGGCTATTACCATTCAAAACTCATTAACTTTTGTTCCATTAGTGGAACACACAAAGTTTTTCTTTTCCCCAATTGAAAGGAATCAATTTGATTAGCCCCATCAACAAAAATAAACCATTGCAAGGCATTCCCCAAAATAGAAGTAAAGAAGTGTTTTTCTTTGGCTCACCTTTAAATATTATGCAAATTTTAACTTTGGACAACATTTATGGGATAACATGTGGGGTGAAAGTATAAATGGGTGGAATCAGAAGGAACCACCTTAAGGAATGGTTAAGGAACTAAAGTTGGCCAAATAATATTCATGGGTCATTTTTTTCTAAAAAATTAATATTATAAAAAAAATTCATGTTTATTCATTGCATTACAAAGTATATCGCCTCAACTTTTCATTGGAATAAAAAAAGGTGGGAATTGTTACAAAATTGTATTCTTAATTTTTGTGGTTCTTTCAAAAATGGTAAACCTAAATTTTGGAAATTCATAGTTAAATTAAAATTACTCAATTGGTTACCTAATGAAAAATAGAATATCATTTAAAGTACCTTTGAATATTTAAAAATTTTAAAACCCCAAAATATGTTTTTAAAAATGTTCTTGACCAAAAATTCAAAAAACATAATCACCATTGCTTTCTAGAAAAAACATTTATAAGAAGGAACATCAAAATTGAAAATATTTTTTATTTCATCCAAGTTTCAAAGTTTATATAATTCAATTAATGTATTTACCAAAAAATTTAATGAATTTATTTTTTACATGTTTCCTATATTTTTTTAATTTTTAATGGGTCCAATAAAATGAAAGCATGATGTTCCTTTTGGTACCACGCACTCTCACTTTCACCCTATGGTGCTATTGGAAATATCTTGAAAAGCACACTTGAAACACGAAAATCCAAAAAGATTGAACACAACACCCCCTCCCTCCCCTCGCCCCACCCCCCCCCTTTTCAAGCCCCAAAGAAAAAAAAAATGGACGTATTGGGATGCATTTGTGTTGTATCATTGACTACATATATTTTTTATTTCTAATGTGTGTGTGTGTGTGTGTTTTATAATAATGTCATTTGAGTAATGAAATAATTTTTATTATAACATATTGTTATTTATGTTGGTTTTCAACATAGTGATGTCATATCTCCACAAATTTTCATTTCAAGGTTTAAAGGATTATTTAATCACAAAATTAACCTAAAGGTCTTAGGTAAACAAATAATGTTTTTGGGGGTAATTCAATTTGGAAAAAATGGGAATGAAAATGTATTCATATACTTAAAAGCCATGAAGAATTTAAAGGCATTAAACTAGATTTTGGGCATTAAATGGTGTGAACCCATGAAGCTAACACAACCTTTCAGGATATTAAACCTTAAACCTTGGGCCCTTGGATGATGATTTTCACTACCAAAAGAGTACCAAACACATTTTTTCATGGATTGTTGTGCATATTACAAGATAGTGAACATGCATTGTTGGATTTTAACAACATAATGTAAAGAATAAGTTATAAAAACTTTAAACTATTTGATAAACATATGAGCAAGATTGAGCATATGAAAAAAAAACCAATGTAAAGTGAGGTAATTATTGCCCAAATCTATGGCAAAATAAAACAATAAAATGTTACCCATGTAACCAAACCTCACAACAAAGGTTTATATGTTAGCTATCATGTGTCTAAATTTCAATACACACAACATTAAAATGAGTCAAATTCAACATTTTCAACGAACGAATGTTCATGTAAATGTGGTCTTTGAAAAAATTCATGTTGCACAACTAGGCCATCATTGTTCAACAAACAAAAAAAATTGTGAATGACTAAACACTACCTACATTGCAATATGGAGGGCTAGGCCAAATCTTGTTATGGACAATGCCAACTATTGTTGCTACCTTCTTTTTACTTTAGCATACTTAGTTGTTCATGGCTTGAGCCCACAAATTCAACTCCCATAAGGGGCACATATTGTTTTTATCATAAACGTTTGGAATGCACATTCCCTATGCACGCATTGGGTATCATTGAATAATTTGGCACATTGGGTATCTCAAATAAATTAAAAGGACACTATTATTTTTATAGATTCCCCTTATCCCTACCCCTATGAAGAATAACAAGTTTTTGATGTAAGCATGCGCTTTCTCATGCTCCATTTATGCCTAACACATATTGCCCTACCTAGAATGGAAATGTTGATTGGTTGGGGTTTAGCTAACCCTTAGGTGGTTCCCTTCTCACACTTGAAAAATTCTATACGGTTGACCCCCCCTCCCCCCCCCCCCAAATATATTTGGATCTACTCAAATAGCAAACCATTTGGAAAGACATTGAACTTTTTTTCAAAATTCTAATGATTTGAAACATTTAAACTTCAACAAAAACTAGGTCTAGTTGTTTAGGCATTTAGGGGTTAATGGTAACATTGTTGAATGATACAATTGATCAATGTGTCCCAAGGGGTTAGAGAAATGCAAGGTTGTTTAGTTTTGGTATGGAATTTTAGATAAGGAGTTTAAACAAAGGGTGAAGGATATCATGTTCCTTCAACCAAGACAACCAACTTTAGCAAATGTGTTCATTTTATTGGAACACATCGAGCTTAATATGATAAAAGAATGTGTGGATGCATTTAGGTTTAGTAGGGATTATTCAAAAAAAAATTAACATTATCAATTCAATAATCATGTGGCCAACAAAATAAGGTCACATCAAAAACTAAGGGAGTCAAATAAGAACTAGGTGATGTTTCCCCAATCATATTCCATCGAACACAAGGGGGAAAACAAATGTCAAATTGTAATGGGTCACAATGAAAATGAGATTACCATAATCCATTTCAAGCCATGGCCTCACACCTTAACTTTAACCAACCACATTTCCAATATAATACATATGGGCATGATGTAAATAATTGTTTCACATTTCATTCAAAATTTTGATAGGGTTAGTCATAGACTGCCAATGTTGATAAAACCAGGGTTTTAGAAAAGGCCATAAAGGAAAAGGGGTGACCAACAAAACGTTGATCACTAAGCCAACTCTAAATTAGTCCAACACCATGAAGATGTAATTTGCCCAATTGGAAACCTAGTTACAAACATGGTGGTACATGTGAAGGCCAATGCACCTATTTCAAAGAAGCTAAAATAACAATAAAACATTATTGTCTTTTAATTCAAATGTTGATCTTGGATATTTTTGAAGAATTAGGTTTTCAAGCTCATTGGTTTCAAAAAAATTATGTTGAATGTTTCAAGAGATCATGGATCATGGTCAATAGGTGGTGTAAACCAATTTAGGGTTTCCAAGTTAATTGAGATTTTTTGAAAATTACACTTGTCACAAGAATGAATGTTTAAACCTTGAATCAGAAGGTGGAAATGAAAGGCTAGATCCTTAACATGGAGAAGTTATGCCAAATTTGCTTACCATAATCATTTGTGTTAACAAATACAATTTATAATTTTATGAAAGACCAACTTATAGTATTACAATGATTACAACAAAAGGGACACCTCGTTCCACTTTAAAAACAAGTTTAGCACCAAACAATTTGTTAAGGATTACAACAGTAGTGTACCGGACATTTTTATTTATTTTTGGTTGAAACCTTGATTATTTCAAACATTTAACTAATAATAATGTTTCTTTTGGTAGCCACCTTATGTGAAGGTGAAGGAACACCAATTATGGTGGTTATGTTGGAATACCTTTCAATACCAATTATTGTTCCCCAACATATTTTCGAAGCTAACCAAACAAAAATGTCCAACTTGAATCTTGGCATGCAACAATGGTAGTTTCACAACCTCCTAACATATCCTACCATCAATAAGGCATCAATTGTCCTAATGTAATTATGGTCATGAATAATGAAGGGGGGGGGCTTTTCAATTAAGGGGGGCATTGACATGAACATATTGACACACCCCCAAATTCCTTGAGGAACCCAAATGTGAGTCCCAAAGTGAAACAACGAAAAAATAAAAAAGTTGGGGCACACTCTTTAACTCGTAGCATTTCGGGGTAGGAAGGTGTGTTGGAGTTTTGAAATGGGACTAGGACGAACTCACAACCAAAAGTTCAATATGAAATCAACTTGCACAACCAAGGAAATAGGGTGGTTAATGCAAGTTGAATGCAAATGATGTGGCGGACGTCGTAGGGTCAACCTCAAACACAAGTTTTACATGGCCTGCAACCTTTGGGAGGAGGCATCACTCCTCTCCCTATAATATATTCCGTGAGTCTTCCCGAGGGCTACATCCAAGTGACTTTTTTTTTCAAGACTTCCAAGTGGGAGTCCCAAAATTGGGACTTTTGTTGTTTCGAAATTTTGGATGTTCATATCTTCCTCAAAATAAACCTAGTTGGAGCATGTGAAGGCAATATTTTATAGCCTTCAAAAAATCTTTTTGATAGTGTATTGCACGCCCCAAGAAGAGATTTGTGGTTGAGAATCAAATTCCCAATTGATCAACTTTTTAGAAATCATAACTAATGCATTTTAGGTCTAAATGAACAATGCAAAGGCACTTTAGGCATCTAAATTTCAAGACATTTCCAATGGTGTCCTAAAGGTTCAATTTGGTGTTTTTTTTCCTTTTCGACCAAGGTTGAAACATTCAGAATTCCCACATAAATGCAATTCCCACAATGATAATGTACTTGGGAGTCATTAGGCTCCATCTTTTGCACTCTCCTTCATTTGTGAAAGTGTGTTTCACACCCAAACACACTCTTTTAACCTCATGGGCCCTTGCACTTTACACTTAGTCACAAACTTGATGTTAGGCTTGCGGCAAATATCGTCCCCAAAATAATGTTAAATTCAAATGTTCAACCATTAATGTTAAGGAAAGTAGGAATTGAAGGTCTTGGATTAACTAATTTCAATCTTGACCCATGTTTGTATTGACTTTTGACAACAATGGGTGGATTAAAGAAAACTTAAAGATTAACCAAATAAAAAATTGTGATTTAAGTTAATCCTTTGACAAATTAGCAAACCATACCCTAGTGCAAGCTTGAGTAGTAATTACATATGCCATGTTTTATGATGTATTGGTTGCAAGAACAATTTTGTATCCCTTAAGAGATGTCATCTACTTTTAAAACAAAACCACATATTACCAACCAAGATGGTAAACATGACACGATTGTAAGGCTTCACTATCAACATAAGATTTATTGAAAGGCAAACACAATAATTTTATAAATCAATTATGTTGGCTAGATTTTCAAGCCTTCCATTCGGGTTTGAATCATTGGAAGGTAACATTCATAACCAAGATGAACCATTTAATGGTGAAGTGAAAATGTCATGGTCACATGACATGCCTTTCATGCAAAAACTAACATTGGATCCTAATTCACCATGACACACATTGATTGAATTTCAAGCATCAATTAATCATTACATTCATCAGGTTTGGCACATTTTCTCATCACCAAGCCCATAGTTATTCACGCTTGTTAGTCCATAGGTATAATGCACCATCGGGATTGAACCCATTGAATACCAATGTTATCCAATGGTACATTCCCAAGGACAATATATGCCTATTAAAGTTGTTTGGAACTATTATTTCAAGTTTGGTTGTAGTATTGCAATATAATATCAAGGTTGGGTGATACCACTTTATGGAAAGAGATCCACAAGCTAAGGAAGCTTCCATGCACCATATTATGATATTGTAACAAAAATACCCAAATTTGTTACCAACATAGATAACACAAGGTTATTAGCATTCCTTTTCAATCAAATTTGGATAGGATTAGGCTAGTTATTTTAATCATTTTAGGATGGTCATGTTAAGGGCTTTCACAAGTTGGCATAAGCCAAGGCCTTTCAAACCTTAAATCAATACTTTTTTAGGAGTTGGTTCATGTTTTCCAATACTTATATGCATATTCACCCATGTGCATGTTTGTTGAAGAATGTTCCACCACTATGAAATTTTTGACCAAATGTGTTAACTAGATCACAATAGATTCACACTTAGACCAACAAGTTAGTGTATGTGGGTGTTGCAATAGTAGGTTAATGGTGGACTAATTTCACACCACTAAATGTGATCCAATGAACATATCAACTCATCCTTAGGTCATTCAAATACTTGTGGATGTCATCCTGGATCCATGTAAACATTCTTGTGTGGTTCATCATCATGATTGACCACCTTTAGCAATGATCAATAAAGTTGGCCTTCCAAGAATAACCTTACCAATGTTTTTGAATTTTTCACAATTTGATACATTTCGGGATGAAAGCCTAGGGACAATTTGGGATTTTGATTCATTTAATATGGATGAATCGAATGTTAATGAAAGCTAGTGTTTCATGGGGTTTCAAATTAGCATTTGTGCCAAATGTTTTTGGAGTTCTTAGACAAATTTTAGGGCAAATTATAGACATTAATTATTTCACATAGAGGTTTAGTTTATTATTGACAGAACAAAGACATTTTACCCAAATTTGCCCACCCACCTATCCCATTGTTTCACATTTGCACCTTTAGCTAAAATAGGTTTATCAATGCAAAGGGGGGGTGATGTTACATCAATTTGAGTTGTACATCCTTGGAAGTTATGGGATTATGAATGATGAGGATGTATGGGTGTTGGGAAAAATGTTGGTGATGTGAGGGCTTTAAGATAGTTTAACACCTCCCCATTTCATGTGTAATAATCATAGGCCATGTTCTCATCCTTGGGCAATTGGGATAATTCATTATCCCAATCCAAGGTGTAGGTGATTACAAAAACATGGGAACTAAAGATTGGCCTAGTGGTTGTAAAATGTGAAATGTATAAACTATGATGGCTACTATGAGATCACATTGGATGTTTTTCTTCTTTAGTTTGAAGGAATTGGGTTGTTTGAGAGGACAAGAAATTTGTATCATTTAGAAGATGATAATCTAATTTTTAAATGACTTTACACGCTTAATGATGATAATCCAATTTTTTGGGTTTTGCAAATTCAATAGTTAAAAAAATGGACTTCTTGAGGGGAAAAAAAATTTGGATTTGCAATATGGAATTTTTTTTTCAAGGAATCCATTTTTTGGTCTTGCAAATCCACATCCAAAAAAAGACTCTTTGAAAAGAAATTCATCTTGCAAAAAATGGATTAAAAAAGTTATCATCATCATCATCATCATTTTGAAGGAGCCCATTTTTTGGTTTGGCAAACTCATGAATTGAAAAATTTAACCTTTCAAAAAATAATGGATTCCCCCCCCCCTGAGGAGTTTTTCTTTTGTCTTACAAGTTTACAAGACAAAACAGATTTCTTGAAAATAAAATAAAATAAAATTGTGGACTTGCAAAAAATAGATTTATTTTATTATTATTATTTTCAAGGAGTTGATTTTTTGGTCTTGCAAGTTTGCAAGACCAAAAAATATCTTTAAAAATGGAAGTTTTGTTTGTTTTTCTTTCAAAAAGTCCATTTTTTGGTCTCTTGAATTCATAAGACCAAAAAATGGATTCCTTGAAAAAATTGCGAAAAACAAAAAATGAATTTTGTTGGACTTGCGAAAATTGAACTTTGATTTTTTTTCAAGGAGTTCATTTTTTGGTTTTTGGGAACTAGCAAGACAAAAAAATGAACTATTTCAAAAAATGGATTTTTTTTTCTAGGATTGTTTTTGGTATTGCGAATTTGCAAGATAAAAAACTCACAATATTCAAAAAAAGACTCCTTGAAAATAATTTATTATTATTATTATTATTATTATTTTCAAAAAGTTCATTTTTTGGACGTTGAAACCATAATTGGAGGTCAATCAGACGTGAGGGTTATGGAACTAATAATCAAACCTGATTTAACTTGAAAATTTTTAAAAATATTGGAACCAAAAATAAATCCCATATTTTTAAAAGAGGAATTGAAATCAAATCAAAATTGATCCCTTTTAAAATGTTAGGAATTGGAATCAAAAGGTCCCACTAAAATTGGGGAACCAACCAACATTGGTTTAAACAATTTGAATTTAAAACTTTGATGTAAAGAATCAAAGGCATTTTAAAATTCTAATCAACAAGGGTAGTTGAATGACAAGGAATAACATTAAAAATAAAGGTGGTATTGTAATGGGCATGAAATTAACATGACCAAAATGATTATTAATAAACACAATGACTACAATGAAATATAATGACATAGGCATAAGCGTAATCCCAACCATCTTCAAAGATACAATCTTAAATAAAACCACATACCTTAATACCTAGGTTAATTTGACAAGCTTTTGTCCAATATTTAATTAATTTTCAAAGATTAATTTGACATTTTTTAAAATTATTTTTATTTTCAACAAATAATAATTTTTTTTTGGATATTTTGACAATAATAATCTTTGAGCTAGTGCAATAAAAAGGTATGTCCCTACCTACCATAAATAATTAGCCATAAAATATAATTGCATAAAAATGTATGTCCCTCCTTGCCTAACTATGTTTTTGACCTAGTGCAAAAACAGGGCTTCTTGAACATTCGACAAATGACGGTCAAATTTTGTGAACATTCGACAAATGGTGATTAAGGTTTATAAATCTTTTGATCTAATTATGTGCCATTTTTCAAAATTTTCAACAAAATAAAAAAATATAATTAATGTCAAATTGGCCCAAGTACTACGGTAGTAGGAAACCCAAATGAAAATTAATTTCCAACGAGAAAAATTATAACACAAATGAAGTGGACAACATTGAGGTAAATGTGGCAAAAAATATCTTTGTAAGAATAAACTCAAGTGTTATGAAATCAAATTTTTAAAAAATTATGAAAAAATCAATTCAAATGTAAATGTATTGTTGTTTAATATATGTTTTTTTGTTCATGATTTGAAATCTAATAATTTAATAAATAGTTATGGATTTAAAAAATAATTGACAAAAAAAAGGATATCATGGCAATATATTTGGTTTGAAATTGACCAAAAAAATCATATTCCAACACTAATCAAGCAAGCATGGTGTTCTCCTTTTTCAAAACCCATTGTTATTATGTTTTATGATTGATTAATCAAATTGGGATGTTTGATCTATACAATGTTTTATTTTATTTCAAATTATAGTAATTTTGTCACATATTAATATCACATTCAGTGGTTGTGGTTGAAAACTAGAATGAAGAACACAAAAATAAAATAAACCAAATCAATCAACAAGTATTTTCATCATGTAAATGATTGTTAAAATTTGTTCAAAACTTGAACTTTGTGACAACTTGTGACTTGTGAGCAAACCCCATGAAATTGATAAACATATGTAATATTCTACCGTTGTGGTCACAAACAACCATTGTTGAAATAACATTAGTTACTTTTTTGGAATAACCCATTTACAATATTCACAACTAAAGGGAACCCAAAAAGTTTGCAAATTGTGATCCTTTACAATTAAGATACTCCGTTGTTTCAAACTCCATGGACAAAAATGTAATAATGGACTGACTAATGAACATTTTTATTCTACCTTTAGATATTCCAAACATGTCATAAACATTTTTAATAAAAGATGTGTTACTCAAATAATCAAAAAGGTAGCAACAATTAATTGTAAGCATACTAACACTTGTCTCAATGCAAATTATATAATTTTTAAAAATGTTGAAAATTTCAAAAAACAAATTCCAAAAAAAAAGTTTGGAAGGAAAATGAAAAAAAGTTTTGAAATATTCAAGAAATATTCTTTTTGAAATGGAATATTTAAAATTAATTAATTATTCAAGAAACATGTGTTGAAGCCACCCTTATAGTACAATATTTGTCCATAATATGTGGAACCATTGTTGTAAATCTCATTTTGTAGTGAATTGAAGCTTTGGACTTCCAATCCTTTGGTTCCATCATTGATATAATTGTTTTAAAACATACATGCAGACAATTTTGCAACTAATGGTCCTTCCAATTCTTGAAAGATTTTTTTTACTCACCTCTTCTTGACATCATTATAAAACAATTAAAATATAGGGCAACTATGAGTGCAACCTAACCTTTGGTTAATGTGGTGAGAAAATTTTAAGACTGTACTCAAGTTTGAATCTTAAAGCTCACAAGAAAGATAAAAACAAAGCAAATAACACCATAGCAAAATGAAGACAACATTTTAAGATAAATCCTTGCATTCGAAATTTATAACAATGTTACAATATGTGATAAACTTTAGAAAAACACTAATGAAACAAATAAAATCGCATTAAATTTGGTTAGGGATGTTCACATGTTTGAATTGGCAAAGAAGTGAAGTCTACACTTTTGATATGTGACTTTAAAAAACAATGAACGAGTTGTGCATATGTGACGAGGTGAATTTTTTTTTCCATGGATTCCCCATTGTTATAATAATCAACAAAACGATTGTGAAATAAGCCACAAAATCAAACTGGGGTGTTCAAACTTCAAAAAGACTTGACCCTCGATGATCACATAATCAAAAACATAATTAAATATTAAATTATAAATGATATGAACAATATGGGGTCCCAAGGTTGATTATGTCATTCATATCATAATGACTTAAAAATGCGATTATGTTTTCAATTATGTGACCATTGAAGGTGAAGCTTTGAACAAACAAATAATAGTTTGTTGTTTATTTCATGATCATTTGGTTGATCATTCCAACTCAAAAGTTTCCAAAGTGAGACATTGTGTATTGGACATCTATCAAGATGGAGAGAAGACAAAAGTCCATTGCCATCTTATATATTAAAGCAAACATGGTGTCTGTCTGTGTGGGCAGTGCCTGGAAAATTCTTCCAGTCACTGCCCATTCCCTGTGGTGTGCTTTGTAGAAGGGGGGGACCCGGGTAAGTTGAGGAATTTCTTGATTTGAGAATTTCAATCTCTGTGACAGTTATTACCCAATTGACAGCTGATGGACTTGGCTTGGGAGAGGTTCAGGTTTAGGCATCTAGTGGATGGATGGTGCGCCGTTGAGTGAATCACTCTGGCCCAGTGTGATCTAATGGAAACTGGTGTTCAGGCATCCAGTGGATGGATGGTGCGCCGGCGGGTGCTGAATCACTCTGGCCCAATGTGATCCAATGGAAACCATGGGATGAAACTGGGATTTCATGGGATTTCATGGATGGGGTGAAACTGCCCCCCAGGGGTCAGTTTACTTGGTCAGTAGCTTTTTTTTTTTTTCCCTTGAACCTTTTTCTTATCATGCTTTTTTTTTCCCTTGCTCTCACTTTTTTCTTGGGCCTTTTTTTTTCTCTTTTTTTTCTTTTTCTTGAAATAACACACCTGTGCATTATGCACAGGGTTCACAATAGTATGGCATAAACCAAACTTGTTACCCTACTTTCAATTACTGAAGTCACCTTCTCACTCTTGGTGTGAGCCCAAAAAAAAATGACACAAGGCATTTTGAAAAATGAGATGGTCACACTTGCTAGAGCTTCATTTTCCAAATTGCTCTATGAGAATTTATGCTCTAAAAATGTGCCTCTAAATACACCCCAAAAAAAAACAAAGTTGAAAGTTTTTATGTGTTCATAAGAAGTGGCTTTTGAATCATCATGGATTCAAGGCTTTACATTGAAATAATACAAAACTCTACTACAGTCCTAAATAGACTTTCAAAATCATCGATAATCAATCTAGTCATATACAAGCATTTAAGATAAGAAGTTCAACAATTGAATTGAATTGAATTGATAAGCTAGCTAACTTGATTGCTTGCTTAGTGAAGAACAAGAACAACAATTTCGGGTAGCTCACACACACACACACACACACACACACAAAATGCAACAACAAATGCACAAATGCCACCATAGCCTAGAAGAAATTTCTGTACAAACATTGCAAAATGCCATCATAGCCAAGAAGAAGAAATTTGTACAAACATGAAGAAGAAGAAGAAGAAGAAGTGCCTTTGTGCTGCTCTATGCCAGTCAAACTCTCATTATCTTCATGTCTTCAGCATAAAAGGTTCCAGAACAATCATGCACATGCACAGAGACACAGAAAGGGAGAGAGAGAGAGGAGAGAGAGGGCCTAAACCCTGAACCGAATATTGTGCATGGCAACGTCATGGCGTTCACGTGTTCGCTTTTTATTATCACTGAAAACGAATGAATGGCTGATACTTGTTGACAGGTGATCAATTTCTGGTGTAAATTTCCTTTTTTGAGGTGTAAAAAATCAAAAGTGGGATTGCCTCTCTCTCTCTCTCTCGCAGTCTTTCCGGAAGATTTGATTGTGTTTTTGGGGCCCTTTGCCTTCTGTTTGTTTGCATTCGGAACGTTCGAGATTTTGCGAGTTCTCCTTTTGGGGGCTTCGTTCTTTCGCAGTGGGAGAAATTTTTTTGTGTGTTGCGTGTTGTTGCTTTTTTTCCATTCGGAATCCCATTTTCTTCTTCAGGTAACAAACCCTAAACATGCTCTAGGGTTTTGTGTCTTCTGATGATGATGATGATTCTGTTGCTTTCAGAAGTGGGAAAATTTGCGCTGCTTGTTTTCATTGAGCCAGATGATGATCATGATGACGATGATTCTTCTCGAGTTTGTGAAGAAGAAGAACCACCAGATGAAATTTTTTTTTGTCATGAATTCGGATTTGAACCTTTTTTCCATACAAATTGAATCCACATTCTTCAGTGGACATCCCAAGTCATTGACACTGGAAATTCTTCTACTTCTTTTTGGGTGGGGTTTGTTTGTTTGTTTTGTGCAGGAAGAAGAACACTTGCCAAACTTTCCAAAAGTTCCAAACTGGGTCGTGGTGGAGCTGCTGCTACTTGAAAACTGAGAGCAAATGGCAACCCTACAGGCAAAGACAGCATTGGTGACAAGGCTACTTGAGGCAAAGAAGAAGAGTGGCAAGACATACAATCAAATTGCAGAGCAGACGGGGTTGACCAATGCCTATGTTGCACAGCTGTTTCGCAGGCAGGCACAATTGAAACCAGGCACAGCCAAGGCATTCAAGGCAGCAGTCCCCACCCTCACAGATGACCTGATCGAAGCCATGCAAGAGATCCCCCTGAGAGCATATGACCCCATCATCCTCCAAGACCCTACCATCTACAGGCTTGTCTCTCTCTCTCCCCCATTCTTCCAAATGCACTACAATATCCTGTTTGTGCATCATTTCCAAGTATCCTGCAATGTCCAGCAAAATAGTCTTCTTGATGTTTTCCCACAAAACTTTCATTTTTTGATTTTTGCTTCATGGGTCTGTTCTTGTTCCATGGGGTTGGAAAAAACAAAACAGGTTGCATGAAGCAACGAGTCATTATGGGGAAAGCATCAAGGACATCATCAATGAAGAGTTGGGTGACGGAATGTAAGTTCTGCCAGCTTTGGGAAAAAAAAAATCCATGCAGCAAACAAATGCAGCAAACATCTTTCCCACTTGTTTTATTTTACTCTCTGTGCATGGGGCTAACTGTGTGTGTGGTGGGTTTTGCATTGCAGTATGTCTGCTATAGGGTTTTATTGCAGTGTTGAAAAGGTGAAGGGCAAAGAAGGTGAGGACCGTGTTGTTATCACCATGAATGGAAAGTATCTGCCACACACAGAACAGGTCAGAGCTAATCCTCCAGTACAACATTCCTCTAAACAATGTCTTATCATTGTATACAAGATACCGTCCTGTCTGACCAAATGGTTGTGATCTATGCCATCTATTGAGTTCAGAGATATGAATGAGGTTAGAAATTGCCATTTCCAATGCAGAATTGTTAAGGGCAATGGTGTATAGATTGAGAGGCATATGTGATCTCATGCCCTTGCATGTTGGTAGTTGAGGCTATAATGTAGTGTAAGCAAATTGATGTTCAGAGATGCACAAACAAAAGTGTTGTGATGGGAGGTTGGCACATTGTTTTATGATCTGTTTGATTTGGTGGCAACCATAACTTTGTTGTACCTCATTTGAATTTTGAACCATTTTTTGGAGCACAAATCTGATGCTCCTGCAAACAAACTGGGGCTTTTTTGCAGAAAGCGGCGGATAATGTTGCTAAGCTAGCAAAATAAGGAGAACCATAGAACTTCTTTGTTTCTCTAGCATGGGCTAGCTTTTATTATGTGTATGTATGGAATATAATGAAGTGTGAAGAAGCAGCAGTGCTGCCTATGGGATACAGTTGTAGTTGAAGGTTTTTAGAAGGCTTTAAGGTTTGGAACTGTTACATTTTCAATCTCCTTCCCAGAGCTCTACAGACCACAAAACCTTAAGCTGTGCACACTCTGGTGGGTATACATATTCATAGATGTTTTTAACTGCTTATATGATATAACGACCTTTTTAATTAACTATTTGCAAATTGGACACTACTCCAATGAGCTTTTTGCAGGAGACTAAGAAGAACCAGATGAGGTGGTGATGCTACACCAGACTTTTCTTCTTGGAATTGCATTCTTGAAAATGCATTTTGCTGAGATGAAAACATATTATGCTGTCTTTGTTTCCAATTCTGATAATCAAAGAAAAAGACTTTCCCAGAGTTTGAAGTCCCATAAATGACAGTGATGTTGGCACCCAGTCTTGCAGTAAATAAGAGGTTGGAATTAACATTGAGATCACAGCAATGTCTTGCAGCAAGCTAATGCTATCAGATGCCAGAAAAACTGCACCTTTGAGGGGGATATGAAACAAGTCTTTCTAGCTGCCAGTTTACAGAGAAGAAAAAAAGTATACACCTCAGCTGGCATCCCTTGCTGCCACTGTAAACACTTGACAAGCCAATATGTTTCTGTGTGCTGTCTATAACTGTCAGTAGCTTTGGGCTTGAGTCAAGAAATGTCTTGCTCCCCATGCTCTAAACTGACTTATGCAGATTGTCGATCATCCTAAGTGCATTCCACACAAAATTGGCATTTTCAAGGTAATGGGTTGCATGTAGTCCCTGCTAATGTGCAAGATCTGAGTGAGCACAGCAGCTGGTCACAGCCAGATGTAGGCACAAAGAATTGAATTTGTGCCTTTCTCAGGCATGTCTAGGGGTACAAGCCGGAAGGCCAATGTGAATAGCTAAGTGTTGTGGAGAAACATTTTTCCTCTCAGAAAAAATCTCCTGTCATATCCTTCAATGTGAATAGCTAAGTGTTGTGGAGAAATGTTTTTCCTCACAGGAAAAATCTCCTGTCATATCCTTCATACGAGTTTCAGGTCAAGAGTTGAGACCCCCAGTACACTCTTTTGGTCCACCATTTACCTGTGCATCTGCATAAGAGATTCTTTTTCTTTTCCTGCGGTGATAGCTGAACCAGGTGAGGGGGGGAATCGGGCCTTGGTCTTTGTTGTTGTCGTGTGTAGTAAACTGGTGGGTCATTCATAGTCTTGAAGGTTGTTATCACAGAAGTCTTGCAAGGACCCTCCATCCAATGCTTTGATATCAATCCATGCCATACCATCAAATTTGATATGGGAATCCTTGCCTCCAAGTTCTGGGAGGCTGAAATCGGAACCTGACAATGGGCCTGTTCCTCCTCCAGAAGAGCTCTCCTGCCTTGGTGAGCAGCTTGTGCTGGGTGGATTGGTTGGTAGCTCATCGATCATGTGGAGCACCAGCTCAAGCTCCTGTGAAACTTGACTGATGAATGGTCGTTGCTTGATGTTACGGTCAGTGCAATGCACCCCTATCTTTGCCACTTGAAGAAGAGTTTCATGGTTGTCAGTCCTGGACTTGAGGTCGGGGTCAAGAATTTCTTCCAGCTTCCTTGATTCAACTTTCAAATGAACCTGCACAATCAGCATTTTGATCAGAATCTGACTCATCTGGTTGTCCCACATAATAAGCAGACGAAAAACATCCCTCATACTTGAAGGGGGGAAATCTAGTAGTGAGCACAATCTCTGAAGGATCGATCCCACATACTTGGGACATATACTTGCCTGGTTTTCAATGCTTGAAACAAAAGGTCTTTGGAAGCTCTATCACATACAGTTGATTCTAAGGACTCTCTATGAGGTGGCATCTCAGGATCTACTGAAAGAGTACGAGCAAAAGATCAGCAACTCACCCAATCGGTAATATAATATGCAGCTGCTTCTCGTAAGCTATCACTGGCAGCCTTGCCAGTGACAAGCTGAAGAAGGATAACTCCAAAGCTATAAACATCATAATGAGCGCCTAGATTAACATTGTAAAAGTAAGAAGGATCGACATAGCCTGAAGTGCCTGTCAAGACTCTGCTGGCATGTGTCCCATTCAGCCCAAAATTGGTGATCTTGGTGTGGTAGTTGTGGTCCAATAATATGTTGGTTGGTTTGATGTCCCCATGAACGACAGAGGGTGTGCATTCATCATGAAGATGTTCTAAACCTGCAAAGCCATAAAAGCATAGTGTGTGCCAGTTGCAAATTTAACCATTTTCAGAGTCATAAAGCACTGCTAGAAATTTCTGAAGTGTAGTATTTGGAGCACACCTTAAAAATGTAAGATTCACTGGGCTACACCAGAGGGATCTTATCTTTTAAAGAGGAACATTCTGAAATCTTTGTCTGTACAAATCAATCAGCAGAGGCAGTTGCTTTACACTTGGTAAGGCCCTTGGACAAGAGCATAACCAGAATGTGGGCACCACCTCAGCTGCTGCCTCGTGCAGTACCCTTATTCTGGTAGCACCCTCAACCTTGGGCCTTACCTACCACAAACCAACCTTGATGAGGAGGAGGCAACCAACAAGTGTAAAAACCCAACAATCCACAATCAGCTGCTGGGAGGGATCAGCAGAACTCACCCTTTGAAGCACCTAGTGCAATATGCACCCGTTCTCGCCATGTTAATGCATGACCTGTCCCCCCTGCAGAAGGATTTTTTTTATCATGACACACTATGTTAATTGGCATCTCTTGCTGGCTGCCAAAGAACAGCAGCAGGAGAAATTGCAAGGACATGATGCAAGAAGGCTCAACTTTGGAGGGTTTATTGCCTTGTACCCTCTTCAGTTTGTGTTATAAAGACCCAAACTTCAATGAGTCATAAAATTTTCTGCCTAAGTAATAATAATGGGAAAATCCTTACCACAGATGTGATCCGCAAGGCTTCCATTTGCTACATACTCAAACACAAGAATCTGTTCTCCTGAAAAAGATACCCATGTCACAGACCCACAAAAGATGACTGTCTGTTGTTGTGTATAGTAGAATGACAAAATTGCGTCCTGGGGACTTAAACCACAAATCATAATTGAGTTTTCTGCAAGTTTTCTTGCAGATGCTGCCACACAAATAACTGAAATTCAAAATGGACAATCTAGACCTTATGGGTAAGAGAAGACTCAGATGTGAAGGGACAACTGAAATCGCCACACAGGAATTGGCTGTAATCGGGATTGTTTCTGATTCACTTACTTCAAACACAATGTTGATGGCTCCAACAGTGAAATCAAAATCCAGTGGTTCAGTTACATCTCTCCTATTTCAGTCTGGGTATTGGGAGAAATGTCTTGGATGGTGCAGTTGCTCTAGTATACAGGTTTTAGAGCCTGTATGATTTACATCAGTTTGCACACTTGTTCTCTCATCAACACTAACTAGTTAGCAGGTTTGTATTCTTGTACCTTTTTCTTTGCAGAAACCAACAAGATTTACCAAGTACTTGTGATGAATCCTGGATAGATACTTAACCTCTGCATAATATACCACCATGCTGAATGAATCTTCCCCAAGTATCATGAAAATCAGTGTGCAGTCTTTTTGGTTATGTAACATGTTTCAGAAGTAAAGTACAGATTAGGTCCCCAACTGCCAAGTTTTACTGATTTCATGACTGATCTGAAAACACAACCAAAATGTACCCGACCTCACACCAGAATTCTAGAACAAATTGGAAAGGTTTAGAAACTGTACAAAGAGGGGTTAACAAAGCCCTGCTGCTCTCTATATCACCCACACTACAATATTTATAACAGGCATGATAGACACATTCAAGCAGACAGTATTTCAGGTCATAGAATTATCCCTTTCAAGAAAAGTGCGGCAGAAGAAGACCTAAAAGACACTGGATATAAGAAGAAGAGTAGGTGTACCATTTTTAAAGTCTTGGTTACTTTGTTGTGTCTCTCGAGTTGCACGCTTGACAGTGACACTCTCACCAGAAGCTAAAACCGCCTTGTAAACCACACCAAGTGGTCCCCCATAGTCCAACTTGTTGTCAAAGCTAAAGTTGAGAGTGGCAAGCTTGAGCTCCTTGAGAGAGAATTTGCGAATGCCGGGAAGCTCAGAGAAAGACGACAATGTCAGCCCATTAAACGTCCCTTTTCTCAAACTTGGGTCTTTCTCATCATCTGAAATCCCATCAGACAATCTGCTTCAGTCACATGATAGCAGAGGTCCCAATGACGATGATGAAGATGATGATGATGCAGGCATAATAGAGTTATTCATAATGTGTGCCTCAGATAGGGGATGAAACTGTTCATTACGGGTCCAACAAGGGTTGAAATGTTGGGTGAGCATTAAGTTTGTAAATTAATTTGCATTGGGTGTCACAGTTAGGACCAAACTTTTTTTTAGCCCCTCCCAAACTCCTTTGAGCTCCTTTTAGCACCTATGGAAGTGCTAAAAAGAGTTTGATCCTAATTGCAGCCTCCAAGGCAAATCTTGAAGCAGACAGGCCTCCTTTGCTTGCCAACACACCCTTAGCCATGATATCAAATGCCAATCACAACAAAAATCTCATGCTGAGCTTTGTTGTTTGGTCAAAAAAATTTGGGACTTCATGGATACCAGCAAAGAGAAGATGACAAAATCAATAGGGTATGAAATAACGGTTGGACTAAGTACGACTTTAAACAAACCTCTAATATATCCAAAGAAAGCTCTAAAAGAACAGCTTATGATTTAGTGGTAGTCATCTGCAAGAACCAAACTTGTTTGTTTTTCCTGTATCATCAATCCAAGAAGAAGCACCCAAAAGTAAAATTTCTTTCTCTGTGAAAAATACTTCAATGCTTTGAGAGGCTCTACTAGATCTACTACATTACCTCGTTCCTGCTCAAACTGCTTCCTGCCAGAAAACCGCCACCCAAAACACAGCTTCAACCTTGATCCCTCCATCGAACTTGTCATTCCCTGAGTTGCACACTATCTGCCAAGTGATGCTGCTGCACCAATGCTGTTTTTGGCAGCTGCTGCTTCCAACATGGCTTTTTGATTGCAAATCACATCAACAACAACACAGTTGCAGCTTCCACTTACTTACAGCTCCTGCACCACATAGTATCCAATTTGCAAATCAGTAAGAAAAAACCTCAAAATAATTCATACACCCACTATGGCAATTACGCCAAAAAAAAAAAAAAAGAAGAAAGAAAAGGAGAAACAATGGGAA
>Ga0116229_10002060_pt1 | contig 32248 bp, 28 predicted proteins | sample S1TSphgellanicum_3_FD_87313 | JGI IMG/M metagenome (GOLD analysis project Ga0116229, IMG submission 87313) | Host-associated microbial communities from peat moss isolated from Minnesota, USA - S1T2_Fc - Sphagnum magellanicum MG | ecosystem: Host-associated > Plants > Peat moss > Unclassified...
CCATGAGTGAGGCGGGCGGAGAGCCCGACGAACTCGCCGAAGGCACGCTGGTCTCTCATCTGCTGGAATTGCGCGACCGCCTGATGAAGGCGATGCTCGCGGTGTTCATTTGTTTCATTCCCTGTGCGCTCTACATGAACCAGCTGTTCACGCTGGTGGCCCAGCCGCTGATTCACAAGCTGCCCGCGGGTGCGAGCCTGATCGCGACGAGCGTCGTCGCGCCGTTCATGGTGCCGTTCAAGCTGGCCTTCGTGGTGGCCTTCGCCATGGCGATTCCGGTCGTGCTGTACCAGGCCTGGGCCTTCGTGGCGCCGGGTTTGTACCGGCACGAAAAGCGGCTCGCGACTCCGCTGCTGGTGTCGAGCGTGCTGCTGTTTTATCTCGGCGCGGCGTTCGCCTACCTGTTGGTGTTCCCGGCCATGCTCGGCTTTTTCGTGGGCACGACGCCGAGCGGCGTGCAGATGATGACGGACATGGGCAGTTATCTCGACTTCGTCATGATCCTGCTGCTCGCCTTCGGCGCCGCCTTCGAGGTGCCCATCGCGACGGTGCTGCTCGTCTGGAGCGGCTTCGTCAAGATCCAAACCCTGACCAAGAATCGCGGTTTCGTGCTGCTCGGCATTTTCATCGTCGCCGCGTTCCTGACTCCGCCGGACGCCGTCTCGCAGAGCTTCATGGCGGTGCCGATGTACATCCTCTACGAGATCGGCATCGTGATGGCGAAACTGCTGCTCAAGGACAAGCTGGCCGCACGCGCCAAAGAGGACGCGGAGCGCGAGGCGCAGGTCTGACGCGAGCCCCGACGACGCCTTCGTGAGCGACACTTTCTTCGGCCATCCCCGCGGCCTCGCCACGCTGTTCTTCACGGAGATGTGGGAGCGATTCACCTATTACGGCATGCGCGCGCTGCTCGTGCTGTTCCTGGTCGCGCCCGTCGCGGCCGGCGGTTTCGGGATCGACGACAAGACGGCGACCGCCATCTACGGGCTGTATACGGCATCGACCTACCTCGCGGCGCTGCCCGGCGGTTGGATCGCGGATCGCCTGATCGGGGCGCGGCTCGCGGTCTTGGGCGGCGGCATCGCCATCCTGCTTGGCAATGCGATGCTGGCGCTGTCCGGCTCGCCGCGCGGTTTCTATCTCGGCCTCGTCGTCATCGTGATCGGCGTGGGACTGCTCAAACCGAATGCCAGCGTCATGGTCGGGGACCTGTATCCGGAAGGCGGCGCCCGGCTCGACGCCGGGTTCACCGTGTACTACATCGGCATCAATCTGGGATCGGCGATCGGTCCGATCGTGACCGGCGCCGCGGCCGAGTTCATCGGGCTGCGGGCCGGCTTCGCCGCGGCGGGACTGTGCATGGTGATCGGCGTGCTGCAATTCATCGTGACACGGCGGCATCTGAAGGACGCGGGGCGCTTCCGGCCGGCGGCGGCCGGCGCGGCGGCCGCGAAGAAGCCCTGGGGTGCACTGATCGGCGCCGGCGGGATCCTCGTCGCCTTGGGTGTCGCCTGCAGCGTCGGCTGGATCCGCATCGACGCGGTCAGCTTGGCGCAGGCCACGGCCTTCGTGATCGCGGGAACGGCGCTGCTGTTTTTCCTCTATTTCCTGCTGATCGCCGACTTGACGGCGGAGGAACGCCGGCACGGCTGCGTGCTCGCCGTCCTGTTCTTGGGCAGTGCCTTGTTCTGGTCGGGCTACGAACAGGGCGGCTCGTCGCTCAACTTGTTCGCGGAACGCCATACCGACCGGTTCATCGCGACGCTGCACGCCGTGGTACCCACGGCCTGGTTCCAATCCTTGAACCCGGTGTTCATCATCCTGTTCGCGCCCGCGTTCGCCTGGGGCTGGGTCGCGCTCGCCAAACGTCACTTGAATCCCTCCGTGCCGGCGAAATTCGCGCTCGGCGTCATTTTGATGGGAGCGGGATTCCTCGTCATGGCCGCCGCGGCGGTTTTCGTCGCCCGCGGGGAGAAGGTGTCGCCCAACTGGCTGATCCTGACCTATCTGCTGCACACCTTCGGCGAGTTGTGCTTGAGTCCCGTGGGCCTGAGCTATTTCACCAAGCTGTCGCCGCGACGCTTCGTCGGCCAGATGATGGGCATGTTCTTCCTGTCCCTGTCGCTCGGCAATCTGATCGCGGGACTCATCGCCGGCGGGTTCGACGCAGAACACTTGGCGTCGATGCCGGCGCAATACCTGCAGATCGTGTATTTTTCGATCGGCCTCGGGGTGCTGCTGCTGTTGTTGAGCGGGCCCGTGAAGAGGCTCATGGGCAACGTCCAGTAGCCATTGGCCGTTTCCTGCATGCGCGCCGATCCGAGGCATTCCGTCAAACTGCTGGCCTGTCTCTCCACCGTCTATCTCGTGTGGGGATCGAGTTTCCTGTTCTCCAAGATCGCCGTCACCCATCTGCCGCCGGCGCTGTTCTGCGCCGTTCGCTTCATCGTCGCCGGCACGATACTCGCGCTGTTCGCGCGCCGCGGGTACGGCGACGCCTGGCCGACCGCGCGGCAGGAGTGGCGGCACGTGCTCGTGATGAGTGTCCTGATGGTGTTCGCGAGCAATGGCTTGAACGTCTGGGCGCTCTGCTACATCCCGACCAACGAATCCGCCCTGCTGAACGGCACCGCGGCCTTTTGGATCGCCGGCTTCGGCGTGCTCGGGCCGCGCGGCCACCCGCTCACGCACCGCGCGATCGTCGGGCTCGTGATCGGCTTCCTCGGCACCGCCCTGATGCTGATCCCCCGGGGCGAGATCGTGGGCTCGAGTCTGCTCGCGGAGTTGGGCGCCCTTGGCGCCTGCCTGACCTGGTCTCTGGGCACGCTGTACTACCGCAGCATCGACACCGCGTTGAGTCCGTTGATGCTGACCGCACTCGAGCTGCTGTGCGGCGGCCTGATGTTCGGCACGCTCGGACTCGTGCGCGGGGACCTCACCGCCTGGTCGCCGAATCTACCGGGCTTCGTCTCGCTCGGCTACTTGACGCTGTTCAGTTCCTGTCTCGCGTTCAGCGCCTACGGCTGGCTCACGCTGAATGCGGCGCCGACGCTGATCGGCACCTACAGCTATGTGAATCCGCTGATCGCGGCGTTTCTCGGCTGGCAGTTTCTGCATGAGCGACTGACCGAATGGCAGCTCGCCGGGATGGTCATCATCGTCGTCGGCGTCGTGCTGCTGACGCTGCCCGGCAGCCCCTTTCTGGATCGCAAGAATCTCGAGGAACCCCGCTCCCCGTGAGCGACTGCGACGATCAGAAGTCGAGCCCCGGAAGGCCGGGGTCGATCTTCTTTTCCACGGGCGGCTTGCTCGGCCGCGGCGGATTTTCGAGCGTGATCTTGATGCGCACCATGAAACGCTCCCAATCGGTGCGCAGCCGCGTATAGATCGCGTCCCAGTCGCGGGTGTCGGGGATGCCGGACCCGAGGATCCGCAGCGACGTCGGACCCTCCGGGTTGCGGGCGTCGAGCAGGAAATCGTCGACGACGGCGCTGTTGCAACGGGGCAGGTTCGCGCCCTGCATATAGATCAATCGGAGCCGCCGATTCACGTCGAAGATGTCGATGTGCGCTTCGCGAGCCGCGGCACCCGATTTCCCGTAGACGAACGCGCCGCCCTGACGCGCGTCGACCGTCGCCTCTCCGCCGCACCACAGGCGGATCAGCGCAGGATCCGTCAGCATCTTCCAGACGCGCGCGACCGGTGCATTCAACTCGATGAGATGGGCATAGCCGCGCGTGCCGGATCTTCGTGGATGGTTCATCGGTCGACGCTCATGAACGGCCCGGTGTCTCGAGAATGCTAGAATCTTCCAATCGCGGGAGAAGATCCATGCCTTATGTTCATATCGTGACTGCGCTCGCAATTCTGCAATTCATGGTGTTCGGAGTCCGGGTCGGTGCGGCCCGCGCGCGCTATGGCGTCCCGGCCCCGGCGACGAGCGGCAATCCGCTGTTCGAACGCCATTTCCGAGTTCAGGCGAACACCTTGGAACTGCTCGTCGCGCTGCTGCCGGCATTGTATCTCTACAGTCAGTACTTCAATCCGCTGATCGCGGCCGGTCTCGGCGGCGTGTATCTGATCGGGCGGGAGCTGTACGCCTTCAGCTACGTCCGAGATCCCGGCAAACGCGGCCCGGGGTTCGGGCTCTCCTATCTGCCCATCGTGGTGTTGATCGTGGGCGGCCTCTTTGGCGCGATTCGACAAGTCGTCATGAGTCGCGGTTAAATAGCCGCTTCAAGAAGCTGGGGTGGCCCTTTGAGTGGGCCTGAGACGCCGAACGCACAGCAACAACGCTGGCACGCGGCGAACCCATTGAACCTGATCCGGATCATACCGGCGGAGGGAGCGAATGAACGATCATCCCCGCGCGCTGCCGTCTATCGGCATCGCGCTGCTCGGTGCCCTCGGTGCCCTTGGGGTTATCGGGATCCTCGGCGCCGCCTCTGTGGCCTCTGCGGACGTATCCGCCGACTCGGGCGAACTCGACGAGATCGTCGTGACGGCGAGCCTGCGCGCATTGCCCGAGAGCCAGGTACCCGGGAGCGTGAGCGTCCTCGATGCCGGCACGCTGCGCGATGCCGGCCAGCAGAATTTCGCCGACGTGATGGCCTTGGTGCCGAACCTGAACTGGGCCGGCGACACCTCGCTGCCGCGCTATTTTCAAATTCGCGGCATCGGGGAATTGCAGCAGTATCAGGGCGCCCCCAATCCGTCGGTCGGATTCTTGATCGATGACATCGATTTCAGCGGCCTGGGCGGCGTCGCGACGCTGTTCGACGTGGACCACATCGAGGTGCTGCGCGGACCCCAGGGCACTTTGTACGGGGCCAACGCGCTCGCGGGCCTCATCTACGTCAAGAGTGCGGAACCGCAGGACCGTTTCGGCGGACGCGTGGAAATCGACGCGGGTGACTACGCGGAGCATTCCGTCGGCGCGGTGCTGACCGGTCCGGTGCCGGCCCTCGATTCCGCGTTTCGGCTCGCGGTACAGCAGTACTACAGCGACGGCTTCTATGACAACGTCTACCTGCATCGCAAGAACATCGACGATCGCGACGAGCTCAGCATGCGGGCCAAATGGCGTTACCAGCCGTCGACAGACTGGCTCGTCGACGTCACGGTGTTGCGTCTGCAGATCGACAATGGCTATGACGCCTGGTCCCTGTTCGGCAACCGCAACACCGAGTCGGACGATCCGAGCGCGGATCGGCAATACTCGACCGGCCTGTCGGCACATGCGACGTATACCGGTTTCGATGGGCTGACGCTGACGACGATCGGCACGTTCGCGGACTCCGTGATCGACTACGGTTACGACGGGGATTGGGGTAATCCGATCCTGTGGGCGCCCTACACCTATGAGTACACCGAGAATCAGATCCGCCACCGCTCGACCCGGAGCCTCGAGCTGCGGCTCGCCGACACGGCGCAGCACGGACTGTCCTGGCTGTTCGGCGTCTACGGATTTCAACTGCGCGAAGGCTTGACCGACACGAGCGCGGGACTGTACGTCGACCCCTTCGATGCGAGCCAGAATACCGACACGCTCACCGTGCTCGACAGCAGCTATCGATCGACCCACGGTGCGCTCTACGGCCAGCTCGACGGCGATCTCGGGACCCGCAGCCGCTGGTCGCTCGGCCTGCGCGGTGAACGACAGACGACGGGTTATCGGGATCTGACCACAAATCTCGATGCCGCGAGCACGGCCAACCGCTTTCACCCGGGCTATGACTTGTGGGGCGGGCAGGCCTCGCTCGACTACGCGCTGACCCCGGCTCAGCGCCTGTATGCGCTGCTGTCGCGCGGCTACAAGGCCGGCGGATTCAACTTGAGTCCGGGATTGGCGGCGAACGAGATCGCCTATGCGCCCGAGAATGACCTCAACATCGAATTCGGCGACAAGGCCACGCTCGCGGGCGGTGCGCTGCGCATCGACGGGGACGTGTTCTACATGGTTCGAAAGTCCTTGCAGCTGTTGACCGGAACCCAGCTCGATCCGGACAATCCGGATGCCTTCGTCTTCTACACCGGCAATGCGGCATCGGGCGACAACTACGGCCTCGAAGGCTCGCTCGCCTGGCGCGCAACGCGCAGCCTCGAATTGGGCGGCTCCCTGGGACTGTTACAGACGCAGTATCGCGGCTTCGTCCAGAGTGACGTCGTGCTGCCCTCGCGCGAGTTGCCGAACGCGCCGAATTGGCAGGCGGCGCTCAACGGCACCTGGCGGGATCCCCGCGGTCCCTACCTGCGCGTCGATGTGACCGGCATGGGGGGTTTCTATTACGACATGCCGCCCAACTGGACGGCATCGAAACCCTACGGCCTCGTCAATGCCAAGCTCGGTTGGCAGAACGACCGGTATGAGGTCACGGTCTGGGGACGCAATCTGCTCGACAAGGATTACACCGTGCGGGGATTTTATTTCGGGGATCAGCCGCCGAATTTTCCGAACACGCTCTACCGGCAGCTCGGGGACCCCCGCCACTGGGGTGTGCACGCCACGGTCAAGTTCTGACCGCAGCCCGATCAGCGCATCGAGACCGTCGCGAGACGCGTGCCGCCGCCCGTGGCGATCCAATTGCGGACGCGGGTCGCATCGGCGAGCCGGGTATATTTGCCCAAGGAATCGAGCAACACGATCACGAGCGAGCGGCCCTTCACGACGGTTTCCATGACGAGGCAGCGGCCCGCCTCCGTGATGTAGCCGGTCTTCTGGACGACGATGTCCCAATCCGGATTGGCGACCAAGCGGTCGGTGTTGTGGAATTCGACCAGATGACGGCGCACTCGAACCGTATAACTCGGATCCGTGGAGAATTCTCGGATCGTCGCGTTCTTCGAGGCGGCAATGACCAGTTTGGCGAGATCTTCCGGGCTTGCCACGTTGTCGGACGACAGGCCGGTCGGATCGACGAAGTGCGCACTGGTCATGCCCAAGGCGCGCGCTTTCGCGTTCATGGCCGCGACCAGCGCGGGTACGCCGCCGGGGTAATGACTGCCGAGCGCATGCGCGGCGCGGTTCTCCGAGGCCATCAGCGCCAGGTGCATCATGTCGCCGCGGCTCAAGGTCGTGCCGACGCTCAAGCGCGAGAACCAGCCCTTGCCGAAGTCCTGATCCGATTCGGTGACCTCGATGGGTTCGGCGAGCGACTGGCCGGCATCCAACACGACCAAGGCCGTCATGAGCTTCGTGATCGAGGCGATCGGCGAGGCGACGTCCGCATGTTTCGACAACAGCACCGAGGAATCGGTTTGGTCCACGACCAGCACGCCCGCGGACTTAAGATGGGGGTCGCGCGGTACGGGCGATGATTTCGCCACGGCCGCGTGTGCAACGAATCCGAGCACGACGGCGAGGACGGCCGACGCGAGTGCGGAAGACGTGCGCGGGTTCGAATCCATGAAGGGCTTCCCGAGAGTTGAACTTAACGTGACCGACTTAAGCACAGGTCCTTAAGACCCCGCCGTGATCCTGTCGAGACTTTACCGAAATGCCCGGCCGGCGCCAAGCAAAGAACGGGCATATTCCCCTTATATTTTGAGAGGCTGCGGCGAATATTTAGGCATTTACCTGAGAACCTGGCGCACGCCGCAGATCCTTGTCGCGATACAGGTCTTGTTCGGCCTGACTCAAGAGCTCCCGCGGTGAGCGCCCGTCCTTCGGGAAATTCGCGACCCCGACGCTCACGGCACAGCGAATCATGCGCGCACCCACGTCGAGCGTGGTCTTGAAGACGTGGTTGCGAATGCGCTTGACCACGGCATCGGCGACCTCCGGGGAGGCATTCGGCAGCAGCACCGCGAATTCGTCGCCGCCAAACCGCGCCGCGACGTCGCTCGCTCGCACGCTGCGCTGCAGACACTCGGCAACGAGGCTGAGTGCACTGTTGCCGGCGTCGTGGCCGTAGGCGTCGTTGACCTCCTTGAGCTGCTCGACGTCGATCATCAGCATCGCGTACGGCAGGCCGCGCGCCTGGCTCGCCGCATGCTCCCGTTCACAGAGCTCGTTGAACCGGCGCAGGTTGGCGAGGCCCGTCAGCGGATCGGTCTGCGCCAGATTTTCGATACGCTCGCGCGCTTCCGTGACGTCCGCGGACAGGGTGGCGGTCAAATAAGCGACGACCAGGACCGGCGCGAGTTGCCCGACCACGCGGCTCGCGAATCCGAGAGATGCCCAATCGATGCCCGGCGTGGCCGTGGCGAGCAGCAGCTCGAACGCGCAGATGACCGCCACTTGTGCCAGGGTCACGAGACGGCCGAGCGCGAGCGCGCTCAAGATGATCGGCAGCAGAAACAAATTCAGCATCGGGCTCGCCGCCTTGCCGGTGAGCCACAGCACGCCCGCGATGAAGGCGAGCATCGACCAGGATTCGATCAACAGCCGGACGTGCGTGCGTCCCGGCAGGAATCGGCGCGAACTGAATGCCGCGATCGCGAGCGCGAACGAACCCAAGAGCGCGACGACCGGTACGCGTTGCGCCGCGAACGCGTGTGACCAGACGAGGACCAGCGCGGCCAGCGCGAGGCAGAGGATCTCCATCGAACGCGTGCTGCGCATGAGTCCTAAAGAGCGGCCGGATTGCCGGGAAGGCGGGTCGACGTCACGGCCCGTGCAGTGACGCCGTCACGGCCGGTTTGCCGTTCGCGGGCAGCAGCTTCAATTGCTTGAGCGCCTGCTGTTCCTCCGCGTCCGGCGGTTCGCCGGCCGCCGCGGGCGCACCGGCGTCGCGCGGCAGTTCGATGTCGGGGACGATCCCCTTGTGATTGATCGAGACGCCCGACGGCGTGTAATAGAGCGAGGTCGTCAGTTTCAGCGCCGTGTCGTCGGACAGGGCCTCGACGGTCTGCACCGAACCCTTGCCGAACGTGGTCCGTCCCATCAAGGTCGCGCGATGATCGTCCTTCAGGGCGCCGGCGACGATTTCGGCGGCGGACGCCGAACCGCCGTTCACGAGCACCACGATGGGCGCACCGGACAGGGCGTCGCCGGCGGTCGCATCCATTTCGAAATTGGCGTCGGCCGTGCGGCCCTTCGCCGTCACGATGACGCCGCCGTCGAGAAATTCGTCGGCAACCGCGACGGCAGCCTCGAGCACACCGCCGGGATTGTCGCGCAGGTCGAGCACCAGCCCTTGCAGCGGCGCGCCGTTGCGCTTGCGCAGCGCCTTCAACGCGGCCTCGAGTTCCGCGCCCGTCCCCTCGCTGAACTGCGCGATGCGGACATAGCCATAGTTGGGTTCCGGGAGGTCCGAGCGGACGCTGTGCAACAGCACGCGTTGGCGCTTGACCACGAACTGTAGCGGCTCCGCGGCGCCGTCACGCGCGATGCCGATGCGCACCGTGGAGCCCTCCTTGCCGCGCATGTGCGCAATCGTATCGGACAGCGTGCTCGTGTTCACGGGCACGCCGTCGATGGTCACGATGACGTCGCCCGACCGAATGCCCGCCGCCGCCGCGGGGGATCCTTCGAGGGGCGCGACGACGACGACCTGGTCGTCCTCCATCGACACTTCGATGCCGACGCCGGAGTACTCGCCCGAGCTGCTGATCTTGATCTCGTCGTAGTCGTCACCGTCCAAGTAGGCGGAGTAGGGATCGAGCGACGCGACCATGCCGCGGACCGCCGCCTGCAGTAGTTGGTGATCGTCGACCGGGTTCACGTAATCCTTTTTGACGCGCTCGATCACGTCCGCGAGCGTGCGGGCGTCGGTCCACGGCAGATCATTCGCGGGATCGGGCGTCTTGTCGGCGCGCACGCCGCGCGCGAGGCCGAGCGTCAAGCCGAGCACGGCGCCCACGACGAGGTAGAGACAGTGGCGAACGTTCTGGCGCATAGGGGGCCCGCGAAGCATACCGCGCCGGGCGGTTGCTAGCCATGGACGCGGACCTGCGCGGCGCAGACAGGCGTGCGTGCGCAAGCTGTCAGCGGGCGGCCTGCAGCCAGGACTTTGCGTCCAACGCCTGGCGACCCTTGCGAATCTCGAAATAGAGCTTCGGGTCTGCTCCGGGTGCGTCGCTCATGGCGGCGATGACGTCGCCCGGCGCGACCGCATCGCCGACGGCCTTGTAGAGCACCTCGGCATGGCCGTACAGACTCAGGTAACCGCCCGTGTGCGACAGGATCAAGAGCAGCCCCAGTCCCGGCAGCCAATCGGCGTAAACGACCCGGCCGTAATAGGGAGCGCGAACCTTGGCGCCCGGTGCAGCGTCGATCAACACCCCATTCTGCAGCGGCTGGCGGTGCACCGCCGCGCGTCCGCCCACCGGCGAGGGCAGGCTCCCCTGCAGTGAGCCGAACTCCTCGCGCGGCCCCTGCGGCAGGCCGGGCAGCACGTGCGCAAGGTCGGCGAGCAAGGACTCGACCGATTGCTCCTCGACTTTCAGTGCGGCGAGTTGCTGCTCTTTCGTGCCGAGGCGCTGCGCCAGGTCTGCGAGCGCCGCGCGCTGCTGATCGCGCGCGCGCTGCAGTGCTGCGAGGCCGTGACGCGCATCGTCCTGCAACTCGCCCAGCCGCACCGCCTGCCGATCCGCTTCCGCGTCGAGCGCCGACAGCCGCAAACGCACCTCGCGGATCGCGTCGAGCGCCGCGGCGCGCTGCCGGCCGACGTAGCCCTCGTAGGCCAGCATGCGCCCGACACGACCGGGGTCGGTCTGGCTCAGCAGGATTTTCAATTCCTGACGGCGGCCGCTGCGATAGGCCTGTTCGATCTGCGCCGCCAACAGAGCCTGTTCGCGCGCGAGGGTTGCCGCGTTCGCCGCCCGCTCGCCCGACAGCAGGGCGCGGCGCCGCTGCAGCACGACTTCTGCGGCTTGCAGCGCGTCGAGCTCGCGGCGACGGGCGGTGATGTCGAGGTCCGCCGCGCGCAGGCGAGCGCTCGTCGCATCGCGCTCGGCCAGCGTCGCGGCGCGCTGCTTCACCAATTCGGCAATGCGCGCGCGCACCGCGGCAAGCTCCGCCTTGGGCTGTTCCTTGGCGGCCGATGCAGCGGCGACTCCCGCGCAGGGTGCGCAGGCGAGGCCGAGCGCGAGGAGTTGCAGGCCGCAAACGACGACGTGACGGCGCATCGACAGACGCTTCAAACGGGGCGCGAGAGCCTCCAAGGCGGCCAGCATACAAGGCATCGGCAGCGCTGCTATACTTCGGACCCTAAAATTTTCAGGCTAAACCCACCGCGCATGCAGCGTTTGATCGAATACGTCGGGCACCATCCCATTCTAGCGTCCGCCGCGCTGCTCGCGCTCGTGATCGTGGCGGTCTACGAATTGCGCGAGCGCCTGCAGGCCTTTGCGGCGCTCTCGGCGATGCAGGCCGTGCGCATGATGAATCAGGGCGCGCTCGTGATCGACCTGCGGCCCCGGGAGGCCTTCGAGGCGGGCCATATCGGCGAAGCGCGCAACCTTCCGGCGAAGGACCTCGAGGCGCAGGCCGAGACCCTGAAGAAGTGGCGCGACAAGACCGTGATTACTTATTGCAACGACGGCCGGGAAGGGGCCGGCGCCGCGCGCACGCTCGCGAAGCTCGGGTTCACCAAGGTGTTCAATCTGCAAGGCGGCCTGAACGCCTGGGTCAAGGACAACCTGCCGCTCGCGAAGTCATCGGGCGGCAACAAGCCGGCGCCGACATGAGCGCACCCGACATCACGATCTATGCGGCGCACTGGTGCCCTTATTGCCAGCGGGCCAAAGCGCTGCTGACCGAGAAAAACGCCGCTTTTCGCGAGATCGACGTCGAGGCGGATCCGGCCTCTCGCGAGGAAATGATCGCCCGCAGCAGGCGCCGCACCGTGCCGCAGATCTTCATCGGTACACGGCACGTCGGCGGCTGTGACGATCTTTTCGCACTCGATCACAGCGGCGAGCTGGATCGTCTACTTCAGGGGGATGCATGAACGAAGTCGCAACGAGTGAGCCGCAGGCGAACGTCGGCGGAGTCCAGGTGACGCTGCAGAGCGTGTATTTGAAGGATTGTTCGTATGAGTCGCCGAACGGGCCGCGCCTGCCGAACAATCAGGGCTGGGAGCCCAAGTTTCAGCTCAACATGAACACGTCGGCGGAGGAACTCGGCGCGGAAGCGCGCGAAGTGCTGCTCACCATCACGCTCGAAGCCAAGCAGGGCGACACCACGCTGTATCTCGTCGAGGTGAAACAAGCCGGGGTATTCTCGGTGTCCGGCGCGAAGCTCGAGGATCTCAAGCGCCTGATCGGCAGCTTCTGTCCGAGCGTGCTGTTTCCGTATGCGCGCGAGGTCGTGTCCGATCTGATCACCAAGGGCGGATTTCCGAATTTCCTGCTGCCGCTCGTGAACTTCGACGCCTTGTATGCTCAGGCGTCGGAGGCCCCACAACCCGGTCTGGTCAATTGAAGGAGCCCGTCTGACCATTCCTGACGGCGGCGTTCGCGCGTCTTGCACCCGGCACCGATAGCCGTCGTCGGCGCCGGCTCCTGGGGCACGGCGCTCGCCATTCAGGTCGCCCGCGCGGGTCACGACACGCTGCTGTGGGGCCGCGATCCGGTGCAGATCGAGGCCATGCGGGCCGAGCGGCGCAATGCGCGCTATCTGCCAGACGCGAGTTTCCCGCCCGCTTTGCAGCCGACCGCGGATCTGCCGCGGGTCCTCGCCGAGGCGCGCGACGTGCTGGTCGTGGTTCCCTCGAGCGTGTTTCGCGCCACGCTGACCCGTCTCGCCCCGGATCTGCGCACCGACAGCCGCCTGGCCTGGGCGACCAAGGGTTTCGAGCTCGCGACCGGCCTCTTGCCGCATCAGGTGGCCCTCGAGGTGCTGGGCCGCCGACCGACGGCCGTGCTCTCGGGGCCGACCTTCGCGCGCGAAGTCGGTGCCGGCCTGCCGACGGCGATGACGGTCGCCTCCGAGCACGAGGCCTTCGGTAAGGACTTGGCGCGCACGCTGGCGGGACCCACGTTTCGCGCCTACACACAGACCGACGTCATCGGCGTCGAGGTCGGCGGCGCCGTCAAGAACGTGATCGCCATCGGCTCGGGGATCGCCGATGGCGTGGGCTATGGCGCGAATACCCGCGTGGCGCTGATCACGCGCGGGCTCGCCGAGATGATGCGCTTGGGCGTACGCCTCGGTGGCAAACGCGACACGCTGATGGGACTCGCCGGCCTCGGCGATCTCGTGCTGACCTGCACCGACGATCAGTCGCGAAACCGCCGTCTGGGTCTCGCGCTCGGCGGCGGCACCGCACCGCCGCGGGCGATCGAGACGATCGGTCAGGCCGTCGAAGGCGTGCCCGCGGCGCGCGCCGTCCACGAGGTCGCGCAACGCCTCGGCGTCGAGATGCCGATCTGTGCAGAGGTCTATCGCATTCTGCACGAGGGCCGCTCGGTCGAGGCCGCGGTGCGCGGCCTCATGGGCCGGGAGATGAAGGCGGAAACGGACTGAAGTCCCGCTGCCGCCAGGCCTCGAACACGACGATCGAGACGGCATTGCCGAGATTCAGGCTCCGATTGTGCGCCCGCATCGGAATGAACAGCGTGCAGTCCGGACCCAGGCGCGTGAGGACCCTCGCGGGAAGTCCGCGGGTTTCCGACCCGAAGATACAGGCGTCGTCGGGCCGAAACTCAAGATCGCTGTAGCGGCGCGCGCCGCTCGTCTCGACGGCAAAGATCCGGCAGCGGGCGAGCGCAGCGAGGCAGGCGTCGAGATCGGCGTGCACGTGAACCGTGGCGAGATCGTGGTAGTCGAGGCCCGAACGCTTGAGATGCTTGTCGTCGAGGCGAAACCCGAGAGGCTTCACGAGATGCAGCGTCGCACCCGAATTGGCACAGAGGCGGATCACGTTGCCGGTGTTCGCCGGAATCTGCGGCTCGAACAGCACGACGTGCACGGCGGCTCGCGCGGCGGGTCAGGTGACCGCGACGACGTGCTGCGTCGGAAACGCGAAGTCGATCTGCCGGCGGCGGAATTCGTCGATGATCCGGAAATTGACGGCTTCCTGCAGGTCGAGCAGCGGAAAGCGCTCGGGACTCTGCCGGAAGTAGGAGAGTTCGTAGTGCAGCGCCCAGTCACCGAGCGTTTTCAGGTGACAGCGCTCGAAGCGGGCATTCGGCTGATCGCGCACGATGCGCTCGAGCAGTTTCGGAATCTCCATGATCTGCTCGGTCGGCGTCGCATAGGACACCCGCACCGTGACGAGCGCGCGCAGCTCCGCGGCGCGCCCGAAATTGCGCACACGGCTCTTCAGCAGATCGGCGTTCGACAGGATGATCTGCTCACCGGCTTCACTGCGCAGCCGCGTGGTCTTGATGCCGATGTGCTCGACCGTGCCGGTGAACGTATCGACGTTGAGGTTGTCGCCGACCACGAACGGCTTGTCGAGCGCGATCGACAGGGACGCGAACAGATCGCCCAGGATGTTCTGCAGCGCGAGGGCCACCGCCACGCCGCCGACACCGAGGCCCGCGAGCAGCGCGGTGATGTTGATGCCGAGATTGTCGAGCGCGACGAGAGTCAGCAGCGACCAGATCAGCATGCGCGCCACGAAATGGATCACGTCGAGCGAGCCCGCGAACACGCGGTCCGGACCGCGTTCCTGTTCCTTGAGCTCGAGATAGAACCGCAGCGCGCGGCCGGCCCAGAGTCCCGTCTGCAGCAGGACCAGCATCAGCACGAGGTTCATGCTGATCCGTTGCGCTCGCACCGGCAGGGTCAAGCTCTCCTGCGCGGCGTAGAACGCGACGGCGAGCAACAGGAACTGCCGCGTGTTGCCGGTCAGATAGGCGATCACCCGCACGGGTGTGGGATTGCCGGGACCGAGATAGCGCTCGTAATGCGTCGCGATGAGACGCCGGAGGATGGACAGCGCCGACCAGACCACGCCGAACACGGCGAGCGCCGCGACCCAGGCGCCGAGCGTGTTGCCGAGCAACAGTTGCTCGGCGGCGGCCCAGGCGCGTGCGGGAATGTCGTTCATGACGCCGGTGGGAAACCTAGGCGGCGTCTTCCATGCCGAGCTCCTTCATCTTGCGAGTCAGCGTGTTGCGCCCCCAACCTAACAGTTTCGCGGCCTCCTGCTTGAGGCCGTCCGCTTTGCGCAGAGCGACGCGAATCAAGATGCGTTCCACTTCCGGGACCGCCTGGTCGAGCAGACGCTGGGTCCCCGCGTCGAGTTCCTGCTCGGCCCAATGGGAAAGTTTCGTCATCCAATCATGACTCGTCGCCTGGCCCGACAGCGCCCCACCGAGATCGGGCGGAATGTCCTCGGCGCGGATCTCGCGGCCGGGCGCCGTCACGGTGAGCCGGCGACAGGCATTGACGAGTTGCCGCACGTTGCCGGGCCAGTCGAACGTGACCAATGCAGTCTCCGCGGGCGAGGTCAGCAGTTTCGGTTCCACACCGAGTTCCTGGCCGGCCACCGCGAGATAGTGACGCAGCAGCTCGGGGATGTCCTCGCGCCGCTCGCGCAGCGGCGGAATCTCGATCCGAATGACGTTGAGCCGATGCAGCAGATCCTCGCGGAAATGCCCGGATTTGACGCGGGACTCGAGGTCCTGATGGGTGGCGGCGATGACCCGCACGTCGACCTTCACGGGCGTCTGGCCGCCGACCCGGTAGAATTCCCCTTCGGCGAGTACGCGCAGCAGCCGGGTCTGCAGTGCCGGCGACATGTCGCCGATCTCGTCCAGGAACAAGGTGCCCCCATCGGCCTGTTCGAAGCGGCCGCGGCGCAGCGTGTCGGCGCCCGTGAAGGCGCCTTTTTCGTGTCCGAACAGTTCCGATTCCAACAGGTCCGCGGTAAACGCCGCGGTATTGAGCGCGACGAACGCCTTCGCGGAGCGCGGACTATGCCGGTGTAAGGCCCGCGCGACGAGTTCCTTGCCGGTACCGGACTCCCCGGTGATCAGGACCGTCATGCTGGAGCGCGACAGCCGGCCGACGGCCCGGAATACCTGCTGCATGGCGGCGGCCTGGCCGAGCAGCTCGGGAATGCTGCGCCGGGCGGCATCCGCGTCCGTCGAGACCGTGGCTTGCTGAGCCGCGCGACGCACGAGGTCGACGGCCTTGTCGATATCGAACGGCTTCGGCAGATACTCGAAGGCACCTCCCTGGTAGGCGGCGACGGCCGCGTCGAGATCGGAGTGCGCGGTCATGACGATCACCGGCAGGCCGGGCCGGGAACCCTGGATCTCCTTCAGCAGCTCGAGACCGCTGCGCCCGGGCATGCGGATGTCGGTCATGAGAACGTCGGGCGTATCGGCGCGCAGGGCCGAGAGCGCATTGTCGGCGTGCTCGAAGGTCTTGGCGAGCATGCCGCTGCCTTTCAAGGCCTTTTCGAGCACCCAGCGAATCGACGCGTCATCGTCGACCAACCACACTTGCAGGGGTTTTTCAGTCATACGGAATCCACGGGCAGGGAGATCGTGAAGATGGTCCGTCCCGGGGCGCTGTCGAATTCGATCAGCCCCCCGTGGCGGCTGACCAGGTCCTGGGCGATGCCGAGTCCGAGGCCGGTGCCGTCGGACCGACCCGATACCAAGGGATAGAAAATCGTGTCGCGGATGTCAGGCGGCACGCCCGGTCCATTGTCTTCGAATTGAATCGACGCCACGAGCCGGTGCCGGCGCGAGCCGACGCTGACGTTGATGGCCGCCCGCGTGCGCAGGATCAAGCGCGGCGCCGCGACTTTGCCGCCCGAGAGCGCCTGCAGGGCGTTGCGCCCCAGGTTCAGCATGGCTTGGATAATGTGGTTCGGATCCACGGTCAACGCGGGAAGACTCGGATCATAATCGCGCGCGACGGTGACGCCATCGTCGGCCTCGCTGCGCAGCAGGTGGTAGACGCGCTCGAGCAGTTCGTGCACGTTGATCAGCTGCTTGGCGGGAGGACGGCCCGGCCCCAGCATGGAATCGAGCAGATTGGTGAGCCGATCGGCTTCGCTGATGATCACCCGCGTGTACTCGCGCAGACTCGGATCGAGCAGTTCGCGTTCCAGCAGCTGCGCCGCTCCGCGCAAGCCTCCGAGCGGATTCTTGATCTCGTGGGCGAGCTGACGCACCATCAAGCGGCTGCCGCCGATCTGCGCGAGCAATGCATTCTCGCGGGTCAGACGCCGATGTTGGGTGATGTCTTCGATTTCGAGGAGGATGCGCGGCGCTTCGCCGCCGACACTCAACTGGGTCACGGCGCAATCGAGGATCCGGTCGACGCCACCCGCGCCGGGCCACACGAGCTCGCGCTGCACGACTCCCTCGCCGCCGCTGCGCGCGCGCTCGAACAACTGCAGCAGCGTATCGGCACCGCGCGTCAATTCGCCGATCGGCCTTCCCAAGACCTGGTTCGGAGACAGGCCCACGAGCGTTTGAGCGGCCGCATTCAAGTAATCGACGCGCAGTTCATGGTCGAGCACGAAGACGCTGGTGACGAGCGCATCGAGCAGCTCGGTCCCATCGACCCGCAGCAGCGCGGTGTTCAGTTCAGCCGCCACCGGTGCATGCCTCGCGGCGCGGCGCAGCGCCGATCAATTCTTGTGCTGAGGAGAGAGCTTGGACGGTTCCTGCATGTAGAACGTGACGGGCGGCGCGCTCTGCGTCTCGTTGGTGGAAGGATCGGTGATCGTCGCCGACAGCACGTAGGTGCCACGCGGCAGTTCGTCCAACGTGAATTCCCGCGAATTGGCCCGATCGTCGAGCGCCTTGCCGTTCAGGGTCCAGGTCAAGCTGTCGCCCGGCAGCAAGCCGGGGCTCAGGTTCAGCCGGACCGGCACCGGCTCGGCATAAAAACCTTGCGACGCCGCGGGAGACGCGATCGCGAACTGTTGATACTTCGTGCCCGCCGCCGCCGCTGCCATGGGCTTCGGCGTCGGCAGCACGCGCAGCGGCGGACCTTGGGCCGTGCTGAAGCCCGTGGGACCGGAATCCGTCTGCACTTCCACCGAGCCCGGCGCCGGCTGGTCCGAGTAATGCACGACGCCGTCGGCATCGGTCCACTTGTAGACCGTCGCAGCTTGCGCGAGACAAGCCGCGAGTAGGCCGAGAGCGAGCGCGCATCGCCGAAGGTACATGATCATGAAGCATAGCCCCAACGTCTCCCGGCCACAAAAATCCGATGCCGGCGGCGTGACCGCCGTCACCCTACGGCCGCTGCTGGCTCACAGGCTGTAATACATCTCGAACTCGATCGGGTGGGTGGTCATGCGCAGGCGCGTGACGTCCTTCATTTTCAACGCGATGTAGGCGTCGATCACGTCGTCGGTGAACACGCCCCCGGCCTTCAAGAAACCGCGGTCGGCATCCAGATGTTCGAGCGCCATGTCGAGCGAATGACAGACCGTCGGGATGTGTTTGGCCTCCTCCGGCTCGAGATCGTACAAGTCCTTGTCGGCGGGCTCGCCGGGATGAATCTTGTTCAAGATGCCGTCGAGTCCCGCCATCATCATCGCGGCGAAGGCGAAATACGGATTCGCGGTCGAATCCGGAAAACGCACCTCGATACGCCGCGCCTTCGGGTTCGACACCCAGGGAATGCGGATGGAGGCCGAGCGATTGCGCGCCGAATAGGCGAGCATGACCGGTGCCTCGAAGCCGGGCACGAGACGCTTGTAGCTGTTGGTGCTCGCGTTCGTGAACGCGTTGATGGCACGGGCATGCTTGATGATGCCGCCGATGTAATAGAGCGCCGTGTCGGACAGTCCGCCGTACTTGTCGCCTGCGAACAGCGCCTTGCCCTCTTTCTGCAGGGATTGGTGCACGTGCATGCCGCTGCCGTTGTCGCCGACCAGGGGTTTCGGCATGAAGGTCACGGTCTTGCCGTAGCCCTGGCCGACGTTCTGAATCGCGTACTTGAGAATCTGCACCTCGTCGGCCTTCTTGACGAGCGTGTTCGCGTTGGCGCCGATTTCGCACTGTCCGCCGGTCGCGACCTCGTGATGATGCACCTCGGTCTTGAGGCCCATCTCCTCGAGCGCGAGACACATGGCGCTGCGGATGTCCTGGAAGGCATCGACCGGGGGAACCGGGAAATAGCCGCCCTTGATGCCGGGCCGGTGGCCGTTGTTGCCGTCCGGGTAATCCTTGGCGCTGTTCCAGGCGCCCTGCACCGAGTCGATCTCGGCGAAGCAGCCGCGCATCTCGGCGCTGTACTTCACGCTGTCGAAGATGAAGAACTCGTTTTCCGGCCCGAACAGGGCCGAGTCGGCCACGCCGGAGGATTTCAAATACGCCTCGGCGCGCTTCGCGAGCGAACGCGGATCGCGGCCGTACCCCTGCATCGTCGCCGGCTCGATCACGTCGCAGCGAATGTTGATCGTCGTGTCTTCGTAGAAGGGATCGAGGACCGTGGTCTCGGGATCCGGCAGCAGGATCATGTCCGACTCGTTGATGCCTTTCCAACCGGCGATCGAGGAGCCATCGAACATCTTCCCGTCGGTGAACAATCCCTCGTCGACCAGGCGCGCCGGGATGGTGACGTGCTGTTCCTTGCCGATGGTGTCGGTAAAGCGAAGATCGGCGAACTTCACGTCTTTTTCTGCGATCAATTTGAGAACATCGGCGGGAGCCACGGTTTTCCTCCAGGCAGGTTGGAAACGGTCGAGTCAGGCGTGTGATAGATCCGGTCGCGACCGGCCGGTGCCCCGACTATGCAGTTAGCGTGCCACTCACGACAATGGATCAACGCGGTGCTTTTCAATCAGTTAAGCCCTGATCGGGGTCCTATCGACACGATACGTGCTCCAGTTGAGGGCGCGTCAATCATTCTGTGCATCATATAGGAGCATTTCCACTTCTTATTCACCGAATGCGCAATTCTGGTGCAACCCGACGTGACGCCGAAGTCGGACAGCCCCGAGTCGCGGTCGCTATACTCGCCCGCTTTGCCTCACCGGGACGAGCAACCATGGCAAGAAAGGCTCCTCAGACCTTCCAGGGCTTGATTTTTGCGTTGCAGCAATATTGGGCCGACCAGGCCTGCGTGATCTTGCAACCCTACGATATGGAAATGGGTGCCGGAACGTTTCACGCGGGGACCTTCTTGCGGGCCGTGGGTCCAGAGCCGTGGAACGCCGCTTTCGTGCAGCCCTCGCGCCGGCCCACCGATGGACGCTACGGGGACAACCCGTTTCGCCTGCAGCACTTCTATCAGTTCCAGGTGTGCATGAAGCCCTCCCCGGACGACTTCCAGGAATTGTATTTGGGCTCGCTGCGCGCGCTCGGCTTCGACCTCAAGGCCAATGACATCCGCTTCGTCGAGGACAATTGGGAATCGCCGACGCTGGGCGCCTGGGGACTCGGCTGGGAGGTCTGGTTGAACGGCATGGAGATCACGCAGTTCACGTATTTTCAGCAGGTGGGCGGACTCGACTGCCGGCCGGTCATGGGCGAAATCGCCTATGGCCTCGAACGGCTCGCGATGTACATCCAGCGCAAGGACAGCATGTTCGACATCGTCTGGGGCGAGGGTCCCACCGGTGCCGTCACCTATGGCGACGTGTTCCACCAGAACGAGGTCGAACAGTCGGCCTACAACTTCGACAAAGCCGATGTCGCTGCGCTGCTGCAGGCATTCGACGCCCACGAAGCGGCCTGTCAGCGGCTCGTCGCGGACGGACTCGCGCTCCCCGCCTACGAGCAGATGGTCAAGGCATCGCACGCCTTCAACCTGCTCGACGCCCGGCACGCGGTGTCGGTGACCGAGCGGCAGCGCTTCATCCTGCGGGTTCGCGCTCTGGCGCGCGGGGTCGCGGAAACCTATCGGGACAGCCGCGAGGCGCTCGGCTTTCCCTTGCTGCGCCGGGCCGCCGTCGAGCAGATCGCGTAATGACGGCACACGATTTGTTGTTCGAGTTGGGCAGCGAGGAGCTGCCGCCCGTGACGCTGCAGGCCTTGTCGACGGCGCTGACCGATGGGATCGTGCGCGGTCTGGCGGCCGCCGGGATCGGCCACGGCCGGGTCGAGAGTTTCGCGACCCCGCGTCGGCTGGCCGTCCTCGTGCGAGAGTGTGCGGAGCATGCCGCCGAGCGGACGACGGAACGGCGCGGGCCGCCGCTCGCCGCCAGCGTCGGCGCCGACGGCCAGCCGACGCAGGCGGCGCTCGCCTTTGCCAAGAGTTGCGGCGTCGAGGTGGCAAGCCTCGACACGCTGCGCAACGACAAGGGTGCCTGGCTGCTGTATCGCGGACGGGAGCCCGGCGTGGAGACACGCGCGGTCGTCGGCGGGCTCATCACCGCGGCGCTCGCCGCGCTGCCGATCGCCAAGCGCATGCGCTGGGGCGCCCACGCGGTGGAGTTCGTGCGGCCGGTACACTGGGCCGTGTTGCTGTTCGGCACCGAGGTCATCGCGGCCGAGCTGCTCGGAATGATCTCTGGGCGGCAGACGCGTGGTCACCGCTTTCATGCGCCGGGCACCGTGACGCTTGCCAGCGCGGGCGAGTACGCCGCCGCATTGCGCCGCGCGAAGGTCATCGCGGACTTTGCCGAACGTCGCCGCGTGATCGACAAAGGCGTGCGCGCACTCGCCGCCGAGTGCGGCGGCCGCGCCTTGATCGATCCGGAACTGCTCGACGAGGTCACGGCGCTGGTCGAATGGCCGGTGCCGATCGCCGGACAATTCGAGGAGCGATTCCTCGCCCTGCCGCGCGAGGTCGTGGCCGCCACCGTGCAGGAACACCAGCGATATTTTCCGGTCGAGGCGGCCGACGGCCGGCTCACGCGCTGGTTCGTGACGGTCAGCAACATTCGCAGTTCCGATCCCGCCAGGGTCCGCGAGGGCAACGAGCGCGTCGTGCGCCCGCGCCTGAGCGATGCCGCGTTTTTCTGGGAGCAGGACCGCAAGCTCTCGCTCGACGAGCATGCCGCCAAACTCGCCGGGGTCACGTTTCAGACCAAGCTCGGCAGCTATGCCGACAAGACCCGCCGGGTCCAGGCCTTGGCGGAATCGATCGGTGCGCGCATCGGCGCGGGCGACGCGGTGGGCCGCGCGGCGGCGCTCGCCAAGGCGGACCTCATGACCGCGATGGTGGGAGAGTTCCCCGAGCTGCAAGGAACGATGGGCCGCTATTACGCACTCGCGCAAGGCGAGCCGCCCGAGGTGGCGGCGGCGCTCGAAGAGCAGTATCTGCCGCGGTTTGCCGGCGATGCGCTGCCGAAGACGGCGAGCGGTCAGGCCTTAAGCCTCGCCGACAAACTCGATACGCTGACCGGCATTTTCGCCATCGACCAGAAGCCGACCGGAGCGCGCGACCCGTTCGGCTTGCGCCGCGCGGCACTCGGCGTACTTCGTATCATGCTCGAGGGCGGTCTCGACCTCGATCTCGCGCTGCTGCTCGAGGCCGCCGCGGCAGCTCAGCCGGTTCTGCGGCCCGCAACCGCTGCCGAGGTGCATGCCTTCATGCGGGAGCGTTTGCGCGGACTGATCCAAGAGCGCCGCGACGGCACGACGCCCGAGATGATCGACGCGGTGTTCGCCGTGGAACCCCGCTCCGTACTCGACGTGGATGCACGCCTCGCCGCGCTGCGCGAGTTTGAGCGTCTGCCGGATGCCGCCGCGCTGGCCGCGGCCAACAAGCGCATCATGAACATCTTGAAGAAGGCACCGCCCTCCGCAGACCTCGCGGTGGCGGTGGAACGCCTGACGGATCCCGCGGAACGCGCCCTGTACGACGCCCTGATCGGCGTGGCACCCTGCGTTGCCGCGGCGCTCACAGAGCGGCGCTATGCCGATGCCCTGCGCCTGGTCGCGGGCCTGCGCGTGAGCATCGACCGGTTTTTCGACGAGGTTCTGGTCATGGCGGACGACCCGCCGCTTCGAGCGAATCGCATCGCGCTGCTGCGCGACCTCCGGCTGCTGTTCACCGGCGTTGCCGACCTGTCGCGGCTCCCGGGCTGACGCGCCTCATGCAGGCCTTGCGCTCGCTGCTGTTCACCTTCTACATGATGCTGTCGGCCTGTCTGTTCGGGCTGTTCATGACGATCTGTTTCTGGCTGCCGTACCGGTTTCAATTCGCGATTGCCCGTTGCTGGGCGCGGATCCTGCTCGCCGTGCTCGCCGCCACCTGCCGATTGCGCTACGTCGTCGACGGCCGCGAGAACGTCCCGCGCGGCAACCACATCACGATGAGCAATCACACCTCGGCGTGGGAGACGATCGCCCAGTTCGTGCTGTTCCCGCCGCAGGTTTGGGTGCTCAAGCGCGAGCTCTTATGGATCCCGTTCGTCGGTTGGGGATTGAAGCTGTTGCGACCGATCGCGATCAACCGCGGCGCGGGGCACCGCGCCGTGAATCAGGTCATCGAGCAGGGCAGCGCGCGCCTGGCCGACGGGTTGTGGGTCATCATCTTTCCGGAGGGTACCCGCGTCACCGCGGGTCAAACGCGCAAGTACGGGGTGAGCGGCGCGCTGCTCGCGACCACCACCGGCAAGCTGGTCGTGCCGGTATCGCACAATGCCGGCGAATTCTGGGCTCGGCGCGGCCTCCTGAAGCGGCCCGGACTGATCCGCGTCATCATCGGCACACCGATCGATCCGGCCGGCAAGGATCCGCGGGCCGTCAACGACGAGGTGCGCGCCGCGATCGAAGCCGGCCTTGCGCGAATTGCGGCAGACGTCGGTACGTGACCGTGACCACGATCGAATCGGTATACGTGCCCGGCGCGATGCCGGTCGCGCCGACGGTACCGCTGAACACCGCGGCCGCCCGCGCGGGGTCGCGGTTATGCCTACGCGCCGCGCCCCGCATGCAGTATTCTTGACGCCCTTTCGAGGAGTGGTCGCCGACCTCATGCCTGCCAGACAGAAGATCCGGGTCGCGATCATATTCGGCGGCCAGTCCGCCGAACACGAGATTTCGATCCTGTCGGCGCGCAACGTGCTGGCGGCTCTGGACCGCTCCCGCTATGAACCGGTGCTGATCGGCATCGACAAACAGGGTCGCTGGCTCGCGCAAGAAGAGGCCGCGCTGCTCGAGGCCGCGCGTGACCCCCGTCGCGTGCGGATCGCGGCCGGGCCGCCGGCGACGCTCGGAGTGCCGACCCTCGCGGGCCACGCGAGTCCGGTGGCGGGAGGGCCGATCGACGTCATCTTTCCGGTGCTGCACGGCACGCTCGGGGAGGACGGGGCCATGCAGGGCCTGTTCGAGGTGGCGGGCATTCCGTATGTCGGCGCAGGCATCTTAGGATCCGCGATCGGCATGGACAAGGATGTCATGAAGCGGCTGCTGCGCGCAGCCGGGCTTCCGGTCGCCGAGTTTCGCACCATCCGCCGGGCGCGCTTCGACGCCGATCCTGCGCGCGTTTGCGCGGAACTGGCAGCCCTCGGCCTGCCGCTGTTCACGAAGCCTGCGAATGCGGGGTCCTCGGTCGGGATCCGCAAGGTCAGCCACGCGGACGCCCTGGAAGCCGCCATCCGTCACGCCTTCGAATTCGATGCGAAGGTCCTCGTCGAGGCGGCGATCGACGCGCGGGAGATCGAACTCGCCGTGCTCGACGGCACGCCGGCCGTGGTCTCGCTGCCCGGCGAGGTGGTCGTCACGCACCGCGACGGATTTTATTCCTACGACGCGAAATACCTCGACGAGCACGGGGCGAGGCTCGAACTGCCCGCCAAGCTGTCCGCCGCCGATGGCGCGCGCGCCCAAGCGCTGGCGCTCGCGGCCTTCGAAGTGCTCGACTGCGAGGGCATGGCGCGCGTGGATTTGTTCCTGCGCCGCGGCGACGGCGCCTTCCTCGTCAACGAGATCAACACGCTGCCGGGATTCACGGCGATTTCCATGTATCCGAAACTCTGGGCGCTGTCCGGCATCGAGCCCACCGAGTTGGTCAGCCGGCTCATCGAGCTCGCGCTCGAGCGCCAACGACGCCGCGCAGCCCTGTCGCGCTCGGCGCAGAGCGCATGAAACTCTACTACTCGCCGACCTCGCCGTTCGTCCGCAAATGTTTGATCTGCGCGCAGGAGCTCGGTCTGCGGCAGCGCATCGAGCTCGTGCCGGCGGCGCCTCACCCGGTCAATCGCGACCGCGCGCTGATCGCGTTCAATCCGCTCGGCAAGGTGCCGACGCTGATCACCGACCCAGGCGCGGTCCTGTACGACAGCCGGGTCATTTGTGAATACTTAATCGCACTTCACGCGGAGCTCGCGGGCGAGAGCCCGGCACGCGCTGCCGGAATGATCCCGGGCGGCGATCAACGCTGGGCAGTGCTCGCGCTGCAGGCGCTCGCCGACGGGATCCTCGACGCGGCGGTGCTGTGCCGCTACGAGACCGCCGCGCGGCCCGAGGCGCTACGCTGGCCAGACTGGGTGGCGGGGCAACTCGACAAGGTGACCTCGGGACTCGGCGTGCTCGAATCGCAGGCGGCACGCTTCGGCGCTCGCGTCGATCTCGGCACGATCAGCGTGGCCTGCGCCCTGGGGTACTTGGACTTTCGGTACGCGGATCTCGCGTGGCGGGAACGCCATCCCACGCTGGCGCGTTGGTTCGACGATTTCGCGACGCGAGAGTCGATGCGTGTGACGCGCCCGCCCGCGTGAAGCCGACACCGTCGGGACCGCGGCAGCGGCGCCGGCCGCGAGCGGCGCAGGCTGGGGCAGCCGGCAAGGTATTGCTGACCCTGGTCATGCTGGCGGCAGGCGGGGCCACAGGCGCCGATGCCGCGGGTGCCGAGACCACGGATGCCGACAAGGCACGCGCCGAGACGCCGCCACTCGACGAGCTGCTCGTCACCGGCGAGCGGCCCGGTCCCGGCATGTGGCGCATCCGGCGCGGCGATCATGACCTCTGGATCCTCGGGAGCTTCGAGCCCTTGCCGAAGGCCATGCGCTGGCACTCGGAACAAGCCGAGGCGCGCATCGAAGCGTCGCAAGAGGTGATTGCGCCACCCGACGTCGATACCGACATCGGGTTCTTTCGCGGGCTCAGCTTGTTGCCGGCGCTGTTACGGGCGCGCCACAGTCCGGACGGAGAACGCTTGGAGCAAGCGTTGCCGCATGAACTCTACATGCGCTGGCTCGCGCTGCGCGTGAAATATCTGGGAGGCAGCGACGATGAACATCTGCGGCCGATGCTCGCGGCGCTCGATCTGTACCGGCATGCACTCGACGCCGCCGGCCTGCGCTCGGACGACGAGGTCTGGAACTCGGTCAAGCAGACTGCGGAGCACGCTCGGATCCCGATTCAAGCCGTGACGGTGAAGCTGCACATCGCGGACCCGAAGAGCGAGATTCGCGACCTCGACGAGGTGTCGCGCGACGCCGAGATCGCCTGTCTCGAAACGACGATCGACCGGCTCGAGACGGATCTTGGCGCGATGCGTGAGCGCGCCAATCTGTGGTCCTTGGGTGACGTCGCGGCACTGCGCGCGCGCGTACACCCGGACCAGCATATTGCCTGCCTGAATGCCGTGTTCACCGTGCCGGCGCTGCGTGCGCAGTTCGAGGCGGCGAAGCGGCAGGTGGATGAGGCGTGGCTTGCGGCCGCCGACGCGGCATTGCAGCGCCATGCGAGCAGCTTTGCCGTGTTGCCGCTGCGTGAGATGCTGCAGTCTGGCGGATGGCTCGAGCAGCTCGCGGCGCGGGGCTACCAGATCGAGGATCCGGACCCATGAGCGACTCCTGATGGGCTGCACCTCATGAGCTACTCCTTCCTGGCCGAGAAACTGCGCCGCGGCGAGGTGATCATTCTCGATGGGGGCACGGGTACCGACATCCAGCGGCGCGGCGCGCCGATGAGCGGCGAGACCTGGTGTGCCGATGCCACCTTGAGCCACCCGGACATCGTGCTGGCCGTGCATCGGGCCTATGTGCAGGCGGGCGCGGATCTGATCACCGCCAACACCTTCGCGACCAGTCCGATTCTCTTCAGTCACGCAGGACGACTGGCGGAGCTGGCGCAGATCGATGCCGTCGCCGTCGACCTCGCCCGGCAAGCGGTGGTCGGCACGAGCATCGCCGTGGCCGGCTCCATGTCCACGATGCGGCCGATGGCGACCGGGACGGACCGCAACGTCCTCGACTTCGCGCTCGACGAACGCTCGGCACGAGAATTGTTCCAGGACAAAGCGCGGGCACTGAAGGCCTTCGGGTGCGATCTCATTTTGATGGAATTGATGCGCGACACCGACTATGCCCTCTGGGCCAGCGAAGCCGCGCTGGCCACCGGCCTGCCGGTCTGGATCGGTCTGTCTGCCGAGCGCGGACAATCGGGTCAGCTGCAAGGCTGGGGTCGCGAGGATTGCTCCTTCGACGAGATTGCGCGGACGCTCGCGGCACTCGAGCCCGACGTGATGATGGTGATGCACACCTCTGCGAACGATACCGACGAGGCGCTAAAGATCTTGCGCAAGTACTGGGCGGGACCCCTCGCGACGTACCCGGAGTCGGGATACTTCAAGTCTCCCGACTGGGAATTCGTCGACGTCATCTCACCCGATGAGCTGGTGAGGAAGTCGCAGGCATGGCGCGGGCTCGGGGTGTCGATCTTCGGCGGCTGCTGCGGCATCGGACCGAAGCACATTGCGGCCCTGAGCAGCGCATTGCGGGGCTGACGGGGAAGGCCGGCGAGGTCACACGTCGAGATTCGACACGTGCAGCGCGTTCTTCTCGATGAATTCGCGGCGCGGCTCGACCGCGTCACCCATCAGCGTGGTGAAGATGTCATCGGCCGCGACGGCGTCTTCGATGCGCACCTGCATGAGACGCCGCGTTTCGGGGTTGATGGTGGTGTCCCAGAGCTGGCTCGCGTTCATCTCGCCGAGACCTTTGTAACGCTGGATGCTCTGGCCCTTCTTCGCCTGCTCGAACAGCCAGGACATCGCGACGCGGAAGCTGCCGATCTCCTGGCGCTCGTCACCGCGCACGATGTAGGCGCCGGTTCCCATCAGATCGTTCAAGGTGTGTGCCAGTTCGGCGATGCGCCGGTACTCGGCGGAATCGAAGAACTCGCGCGGGATGTGCTTCTCGGACGTGAGGCCGTGCTCGACGCGCGTCAGGTTGATGCGGTGACCGGCGGCGGCGATCGATTCGACGCTGACGCGATACCGGCGTGACGCGTCGTCGAGCGTATTCAAGCGCTGGTCGAGAAGCCGGCACCAGTCGCGCAGCGCATCGATGCGATCGAAGGCATCGGTCGTGAGCTCGGGCAGGTACAAGAGCTGATCGAGGAAACGCTCGTCGTAGCGACGCGCCCAGCGTCGCACGATGCTCTGAACCTCGACGTATTTGCGTGCGAGGGATTCGAGGCCGAGTCCGGACAAGGGCGGCGCGTCGGCGCTCACGTGCAAGGCGGCGCCGTCGATGGCCGTGCTCAGCAGCAGTGCATTGAGCTCTACATCGTCTTTGACATAATGTTCCTGCTTGCCTTTCTTGACCTTGTACAGCGGTGGCTGAGCGATATAGATGTGACCCCGCTCGATCAGGATAGGCATCTGCCGGTAAAAGAACGTCAGCAGCAGCGTGCGGATATGAGACCCGTCGACGTCGGCATCGGTCATGATGATGATGCGATGGTAGCGCAGCTTCTCGACGTCGAAGTCATCGCGGCCGATGCCGCAACCCAAGGCAGTGATCAGCGTGCCGACTTCCGCCGACCCGAGCATCTTGTCGAAGCGCGCCTTCTCGACATTCAGAATCTTGCCCTTGAGCGGCAAAATCGCTTGAGTGCGTCGATCGCGACCCTGTTTCGCAGAGCCGCCGGCTGAATCACCCTCGACGAGAAACATTTCCGACAGTGCGGGATCCTTCTCCTGGCAATCCGCGAGCTTGCCCGGCAGGCCGGCGATATCGAGCGCCCCTTTGCGGCGCGTCATTTCGCGCGCTTTGCGCGCTGCCTCGCGCGCATGGGCTGCCTCGAGCGTCTTGTTGACGATCGCGCGCGCTTCCTGCGGATGTTCCAGCAAGAATTCCTCGAGCCGCTGGGCGACGGCGGACTCGACCACGCCTTTGACTTCGGACGAGACGAGTTTGTCCTTGGTCTGGGAGGAAAACTTAGGATCCGGCAATTTCACGGACAGGATCGCGGTCAACCCTTCGCGGCAATCATCGCCGGTCGTCGCGACCTTCTCCTTCTTGGCCGCGAGCTCCTTCTCGATGTAATTATTCAAGGTCCGCGTCAATGCCGCCCGATAGCCCGCGAGATGCGTGCCGCCGTCCTTCTGCGGAATGTTGTTCGTGTAGCAGAACATGCTCTCGGAATACGAGTCGTTCCACTGCATCGCGACTTCGACCTGCGTGTTGCCGTCGCGCGTTTGGAACCAGAGCACCGTGTCATGCACCGGCGTCTTGCTGCGATTCAAGTGTTGGACGAAAGCCTTCAAACCGCCCTCGAATTGAAACACTTCGGTTTTCTCGTCGCGCTCATCGACGAGTTCGATGCGCACGCCGGAATTCAGGAACGACAGCTCACGCAGCCGCTTCGCGAGCGTGTCGTAATTAAAGGAGATGTTCGTAAAAATTTGCGCACTCGGCTTGAAGCGCAGCGTCGTCCCACGTTCGACGGTGTCCGAGATGGCCGCCAACGGCGCGAGCGGAACGCCGAGCCGATATTCCTGCCGATGCAGCTTGCCGTCCCGCCGAATTTGCAATTCAAGGAAATCCGACAGCGCATTGACGACCGACACGCCGACGCCATGCAAGCCGCCCGATACCTTGTAGGAGCTGTCGTCGAACTTTCCGCCCGAATGCAGCACCGTCATGATGACTTCGGCGGCCGAGACACCCTCTTCACTGTGGATATCGACGGGAATGCCGCGCCCGTTATCCGAGACCGTGACGGATTCGTCCGCGTGGATCGTGACCACGACGCGATCGCAATGCCCCGCCAAGGCCTCGTCGATGGCGTTATCGACGACCTCGAAGACCATGTGATGCAGACCGCTGCCGTCGTCGGTATCGCCGATGTACATGCCGGGTCGCTTGCGAACGGCGTCGAGCCCCTTTAACACTTTGATTTTACTGGAATCGTAGATATCGTTATCGGCCATGGCGAATCCTACTGAGAGGGTTCGTATTCTACCAGTGTTGGCGCCAAATAACGAATCGTCAGCCACCCAAAATGGCCATTAAATCAGCTGCTTACCCGCTCCCTCGCGACGCCGCAAAGCGACCCTGAGCCAAACGGCGGTGTTCCACGTGAAACAGCGCCACGGGGTGGCATGCGGACGTCGCCTGCGGCACGTCCCGGTCCGCGCTACACCGGATGGACCCGACCGCCATCGACGCGTAAGCGCACGCCCGGCGTGCCCAAGGCATCGAAGGATTCCTGCAGCGTCGTCACGACGAGTTGGTTCCTGCCCAGAGACACGTGCCGAATCAGACCCGCCAATCGATCCGCATCCAATTCAGCCGAGGGGTCATCAAGTAGCAGCGTCGGCGTTTGCGGAGCGTCGGCGGGGAAGAGCTTCATTTGCGCGATCAACAAGGCGGCCGCCAAGAGCTTCTGCTGGCCGCGGGACACGTGGTCCTTCGCGAGCTGGCCCTGCAATTTGACCCGCAGATCCGCTCGATGCGGTCCGACCTGAGTCGCGCCGCGCTCGACATCGAGCGCACGGCTCTGCAGCAACGCCTCCGACAAGTCGAGATCCCGGGACCAGCCGGGGTAATATCCGAGCTCGAGGGGGAGCCCCAGCAGTTCCTGGCACAACGTCGCCGCTTCGGGTTGCAACCTCGCGACGTAACGTCGTCGGGCGTCGTCGATCCGATCACCGAAGCGAACCAGGTCGATATCCCAGGCCGCGAGCAGAGAGGCGGCTTGGCGCTGCCGCAGCGATGCATTGCGTTGCTTCAATCCCTGTTCATAGCGACGCCAGGCATGCACGAATTGCGGTTCCACGTGGAACACGCCCCAGTCCAAATACCGTCGACGCCGCCACGGTCCCTCCTCGATGAGCTTGTGAACCTCGGGATCAATGATCTGCACCGGCAACGCGACGGCCAGTTCCGCCAGGGTGCTGGCCGGACGGCCCGAGATCTGGGCCCGCAAGCGACCGGCCTCTCCCTCCACTCCCATGCCGACCCGCCGGTCGCCGCTATCGATTTCACCGAAGACCACGAATCGTTCCGCCGTCCGGCGAACCAATTGTTCAAGCCGCCGGGTCCGGAACGATCGCCCGCGCCCCAAGACGTGGATCGCCTCGAGCATCGACGTCTTACCGGAGCCGTTGGGTCCGCTGAGCAGCGTGAAATGGTGATCCAGCTCGACGCTCACGGATTGCAGGCAGCGGAGATCCGTGACCTGCAACCGCCTCAGGGACATGGGCGGCTCAAAGCCGCATGGGCATGACGACGTAGCGGGCCGGCGCCGCCCCGGGCGATCGAATCAAACAGCTGCTATTGCTATCGGTCAGACCCAATTCGACGTCGACGCCGTCGATGGCACCCAAGGCATCGAGCAAGTAGTTCACATTGAAACCGACTTCGAGATCCTGTCCCTCGTAGCTGACCTCGATCTCCTCCTCGGCTTCCTCCTGCTCAGGATTATGCGCTTGCACGCTGAGCAGATTTTTCTTCACGGACATCCGGATGCCGCGGTATTTCTCGTTCGACAAGATGGCCGTGCGCTGCAGAGCATGACGCAACACATCCCGATCCGCCTTGATCGCGGCCGGCGGAGCCGCCGGAATGACGCGCGAATATTCCGGAAAGCGTCCGTCGATGAGCTTCGACGTGAACCGAATGTCGCCGATCTGCGCCCGGACATGGTTCGATCCGATCGCCAGCTCCGCCGTGCCTTCGCTGCCGAGGATGCGCTGTAACTCGAGCACGCCTTTACGCGGCACGATGACTTGCTGTGAGATCTTGGCTTTCGCTGCCAGGCTGCCCTCGCATAGCGCCAGACGGTGGCCATCCGTCGCGACCGATCGCAGCACCTCACCGTCGATCTCCAACAGCATGCCGTTCAAGTAGTACCGAACGTCTTGCTGGGCCATCGAGAAGTGAGTCTTCTGCAGCAATCTCGACAGCTCCGACTGAGGTATCTGCACCGATTGCTGGGCGTTGATGTCATCGACGATCGGAAACTCCGTTGCCGGTAGCGTCGACAAACTGAACCGACTGCGCCCCGCCTTGAGGACCAGTTTTTCCGCTTCCAGGCTCAGCGAGACGACCAGCTTCTCCGGCAGGGCGCGCAAAATATCCAAGAGTTTGCGGCCCGGCACGGTGATATCGCCGGGATGCTGCGCGGTCACCTCGGTCGCCGCGACGAGCTCGACCTCGAGATCCGTCGCGGTCACCGCCATGCGTCCGTCCCCCACGGACAACAAGACATTGGCGAGCACTGGCATCGTCTGGCGCCGTTCCACCAC
>Ga0116229_10002061_pt1 | contig 32248 bp, 19 predicted proteins | sample S1TSphgellanicum_3_FD_87313 | JGI IMG/M metagenome (GOLD analysis project Ga0116229, IMG submission 87313) | Host-associated microbial communities from peat moss isolated from Minnesota, USA - S1T2_Fc - Sphagnum magellanicum MG | ecosystem: Host-associated > Plants > Peat moss > Unclassified...
AAGAATTTATTTTTTTTTTTTATATTTTCAAAACAAATTTTCTTTGTTTTTTCTTTAATCTTGTTTTTTATTTTTTTTTTTTTTTTTTTTAATGTAACCTCTGATCTAATCTTGAGACCGATTTATTTGGTTTTTAAAAACCTTTGTTTCTAATCATTTTCACAAAAAAAGAGTTTAAAGTTGGTTCAAAATAAGGTTCAATTTCATCTTCATTATACACAACTGAACCCAAAAAAGAAGTGTGTAATTAGTTGTTCAACTAATGCACACACTCCAAAATAAAGATTATATAATATTAATTATATGCAACCAATCAAATGCAATAACTTGTTTGAAAGGTAAAGTCAAATATATATATATTCAATAAATTATATTTATGTATCTAAGGAACCTAAACCTTTTAAAAATGGGACAACTCCCCCAATTTGGGATCTAATTCAATTTTAAATATATATTGATATTTCAATTAAGTTCCAATGGTGGTTCCAAAGAAACTTGGAACCTCTAGTTTGGAGATCCTAGAACTTGAGCTTGCTAAAATTCCAAAACTTTGCCTATGCCAGTTCAAACTAGACACAATGTACAACAAAACAACTCTCAATGTACAGATATGAATAAATGAATAGAATGACACATGTTTATGTGCTACTTCCTTGTATTGATAATTAATACTTATTAATGATTAAACAAATCACCTAATACTAACAAATGTAATTCTCATATTAACCAATGTGAACACAATTCTAATTAACTACTTAATAAAATAATTAACAACTAATCAAATAAAATTTATAAAAATACTATTAACATTTACAAAGGTCAACAATTTAGATATTCTCCTAATACCCTATTATATATCCTTATTTTTCTTGGTTAACAGTGAGATGTGAGATCATGGGGTCATTTAACTCAGTTTCCAAAAGCCGAGTGAGAGAAAGTGGAAACTTGTGACAATCCTCAAATATAATCAAGCTTTCCTAGGTTTAGTACAGGTCCAAGTATCTTGTCACAATTTCATCTCTTGAATAGGTAGATTATTTTCACCCAAAAAGATAACCCCTAGTTTGGTGCAATTATTGGTTCTTGAAATTTTGGCATCCACTGGAGCTCAAGAGAACCACTTCTTAGATCATGTGGGCACCCTCAATCAAGGGTTCATATACCATTACTGGGTTCTTGCCTTGAAAAGGTGTCAACTATCCAACACCAATCTGAACCCACCTTTCAATAAAGATATTAATTTTAGTACATGTTTCAACATGTTCAGTCAAAAGAATAAGCTACCTAAAAGAAAGAATAGAGAGATACATATTACAATAGCCAATTTTTTACTGGCGAAATTCTGCCAAAAAATGAAATTCAGAACTCAAAATGATGTGATTTTGGAGATTTTCAATTGCGACAAGTAAGGGAAAAAATAGTAGAAATGGCCAGATTCTCATATATGGTTTTCAGTGTGTACTGAAAAATATGAATAGATGATTAAAGATTTGTACTTCATATCTGGTCTATAGGCAGATTGATTGAATTTTCTTAGGGATGATAGTCACTTTGGCTTGCCAAAAAATAATTCATTAAAAAACAACAAATTACAAATTAGTGTAACACTCAACTGTAAAGATTGTTTCAGCCTTGGACTAATGGACTCTCTGGTCCCAAACAGACGTAACATTGTAAACAGTAAACAGTTGCAGCCTTGAAAGATGCTCATACAAGTATTTCAATCTGCAATCGCAACTTTCAAGTGTTCAGAAGGTGGCTATAAACAGGATGAAAGTCAAGTTTCTAGCCTTATCTAAGAATAAATATGATAAGTTCTGAGCATTGTAAATAAATGAACTTATTCATAAATGAAAGAAGTATTTGAACTATATTTTTTAGATACTTTGCTTTAAACAGACAGTCTTGAAATAAATTCTGAGTCTTGTTTATTTTGACTTTTTAATAGATCCCTACAATGATAAACAAGGGGTGTGTTACACTATGGCCTTGCCATTTACATTAAAAAGTATCTTAAGGTAAAAGAAGAATTATGGAAACTCAAATATTTCACCATGCAAAAATATAATCTTTCAAAAATCCTCTAAACCAAAATCCTTCAAGATATTATAACTCTATAATGAATCTCAAGTTTCAACACAAGCCAAAATATCATCTTTCAAAAATCCTCATATAAAAATAGACCTATTACCTAGGGGCAAAAATCCCTTAAGCAACTATACTCTATAATGAATCTAAACACAATATCCTTGCCTTGGTAGGCAAAGCCAACAAATAACTTATTTTGAACTGACATAGAGAAACTTAAATGACCTCCCCTTGCCATGCCATTTTTGTGTATATAGAAATCCTTACAAAGGCACACCAGCCAGTATTTTTTTCGAATTTCTGATCGTGCAATCATTGGGTAGCATATCAAGAGGGATTTATCATTAAATGGGGACAGGTCTAAATAGTAGAAAATATAGCTTTAAAAGTCCTAACAGACTAAAATCAGAGTCCAAATGTAGAGGAAAAAATTTCAGTTTTTTTCGAAAATTGGAAGAAACTTTTTCAGGAAACAGGAATGTTTTGACAAAATATATTCCCACTTTTTTCATTTTTCTCATTTTGGCTAAATTCGCACCAAAAAAATACGTTGACACTAGCTAGCCGTAGGTGTTAATCACCACTTTGATACAGTTCTTTGCAAATCCCAGAAAGACAATGGGGCCTGGGGGTATAAACCAGTGTTGGATGGTTATTTGATTTTTTCAAAACCTCGAGTTTTGGTTTTTTTTTAAAATATAAGAACTAAAGAACCTCCAATTCATATTTTTTGAAAAAAAAAGACTTTCAAATAACCCGGCCTTCATAAGATATCTGAATATTTTATAGAAAGACTACTTGACCTGTTCTTAAAACTTTTGATAATTACAATTGTATATCAGGATTGGTTCTTAGATTTTTAAAAATTGCAATCATGTATCCAAAATTGGTTCTTTCACCATTTCTTAGACTTTTGGAATACTATGCAGAAATAAACAATCCATTCTTAGATTTTTGAGAACCTTGGTTATATGTTAGAATTTTTTTTTCAGATTTATTGAGAACCATGGTCAGATATTGAAAATTGGTTCTTAGATTCATTTGAAACCTACAAATAAATACTCACACTCTTAGGTAGGGTTTAGGGTATTAGAGTAAATCATTCATCATCAAACACACACCTATGATCAAACATCAAGTCATATCTTATTGATTTCTTGTCCATTTTGAGCAATCTTCAAGATCATGAGGGTGTTGTGAGACAAAGTCTACAATGCTTCTTTCAACTCTCCAAGCAAAGGAACAATTGAAAAAAAACATCAATAAGATTGACCTATTCGAATCACAAAATGTTTTTTCCAAAAAAACACTAGACCCTTTATTTTAATATCTCATATCTTTTTCATATTTTGTTTGTTTTGAATTATCTAAAAAGCTATGAGTGCATCACTTGAAGTTTTACAAAAAAAATTTGAGCTCCAAAAACAATGAAGCAAATTTTAAGAACTTTAAGTTCAAATGGGTCAAAGCATGATTGGATACCAAAAATGACTATTGCATTAAATATCCAATGGACCCTTGAACATGTCGTTAAAACTTAATGATACATTCATATTAAGAGTTTGTTTTTTTTCATAGATACATACATTATTAAAATATTATTTTATGCATGGCACTTCAAGTTTGAACAAATTTAAAGATTCCTAACAAGTGCTAGAAAACTTTATATGACTTTGTTTTATTACAAAATGTGTTTAAGAACTCATAATAATGTTTAAACAAATTATTTTGTTTCAAGATTCTTACCACAAACACTTTAGCTTCTAATGTATATAAAATGTTCAAGTGTGACAAGAACCAAGTGACATATATTGTAATGTATAAAGTTTTAAAAAGTAAAATTTATGAAATTTTGGACTATTGATAGAACATGACCCATATTGAACAAATTTTACTATTCTTATTTTTATACGTGATAAAAATAAATGATAATATTTTTTTTAAAAATTGAAACAAATTAATTTCATTTGACATGAATTTTGTTTTTAAAAACAAGTCATAAGTTTTATAAAAAAAAAGTGAATTTGAGTTCTAGGAGTGAGTTCTTACATTTCAAATGGGGCAAAAAAACATGCTTGGACCCAAATCACAAATTATTTTAACACACTCATCACTAAACATTGACCACCTTAATTTGAAACTTCATACTTTCTTAATTTTTAAAATCTTTTTTTGGTGAGTTGCATGGATTTGAGTTTATAACGTGGATGTCTACAATACTTCTTGGAACTCCAAAGCCAACAAAGGAATGTCCAAAGATCTTAAGCTTTATAGTAAAGTGTTCCATCATTGAGTTGTATACCCTAGCCCAAGTGAAAGATGGTGACAGACAATTTAGGAATAGAACTATTGTGTAGCCAATGAAATGGTTCAATACACACTTAGAAGAGAACTCATGTTTATTCCAATGTTGTGTGTGTAAATGGTGTGTAAATCCTCCATGTAAAAATGAATATATTTATATAATTTTATGTGGTCCGATAAAACTATATATATATAAAATTCTACATGGCTATGTAAAACAATGTAAATACAAAAATTTGTAAAAAATATGATTTTTACTTGAGGAGGGAAGAATCATAATGTTTTTGATGATAAGCCAGCTAAATGGTCCATTGCTAAAAATAATTTTTTTTAAATTAAAAAAAATTATCAAAATATACACCCACAACTAATTCATATGACTTTGCAAGAAGGTATGGTCATTAAAGGTATATAATAAAATTATTTATAACGTAAGGAAAACAACACTAGAACCCTGAGTTTGATCATAAATAGTGCGAAATTCCAAAAAAAAAACTTACTCAAAAAAAAAAAAACTATTAGCATTCAAGGGTGGGGGGACCTTAGTTTTTGTGGTGAACTGAGTTTCAGCCTGTCTTTCCTTTTTCTTTAGCACCTCCACTGTTGCTGCATATATTTTCACTGCTCCTACTTGTAAAGCTACTATAATTAGTCGTGAACCTTGTGCATTAAATGCTGATTTTCAGCATTTCATTCCCAGATTTAATAAACTTTTCTTACTTCATGGATACCCCTGAAAGAAGGGTTTGGGGTGAAAGGAGGCCCAAAGACAGGGTGACTTTACAAGTAATTTTAGTATTTACACTTAAATGCCCCCAAACATTTACATGGGGCTATGTAAGTGTATTTGACAAATATTTTACACTAGCCTTGTGTGAGCGTTAAAAAAAAAAAATACAGTGCAACTGGATAAGTGTAAGTGTAAAAAATTTGGATGTGTAAGTGTAAATGATTTACATGTCCTATATACAGCTATTGACACTTACATGCACAACATTGGTTTATTCCTCAGAGGGGAGGGTTTGGGGAGAGGGGTGTATGTGAGATTTGACTTTTTTTGGATTTTGGTGTTTTGACCATGTTTCCAATGGCATTCCCACAAATTCCCAATGATATTTTGGGAGCTGGGCTGATTTTTTGGTTTTGCTTTTTGGGAGATGGGGAAACCAATAAATTGGTAAGCATTTCATTGAGGGTGGAATTAATGAATTTGCATCCAACTACATGCCAACCCAACGTGAGACTAAATCAAAAGGTGTTCTCACAAAAAAAATTTCTTTTTTTCTTCCTTTTTTTTGTTTATGCAACATGCATCCAACACCATCACAATTTATCCTCTAAGGTTTGTCCAAAATTCAAACATCACAACTTATAAACACAAGCCAAGGGTAGCTCCAACTTGATTTTATTTTGGGCCCATTTGAAGTTCTAATAATCTTTTTGCAGTGGGCCAGTTAAATTGGCCCTTCGCAAAAGAAAAAAGAAAAACCTCCCCCCACTAGCATTTTCTTTTTCAAAGTTTTGATCTTGCATGAATTGTGAACATGCAATTGAGTTTGCAGTCCTAAATCCCAAAAGGAATTCAGGATTAAATGATGACAAGTTTCTAGAACCTATCAAGAAAAAAATGTTAAAAGCAATTCCTGCAAACTAAAATGCAAGTCAGTATGTGATGAATTTTGTTTTCTTGAAATTTATTGATTCTTTTCACAATAAAAAACAGGAAGTGATCAATCTACATAATTAAAAAAATGATGTCTGTCTTTGTGCCATTCAAACAATTGCCATTCAAGGCTAACTACCTCACCATTCCCTTACACAACTACATGAATATGAAAAAATAAATTAATATGTATCATTAATATGTGTCTTTTTATGTTTGTTTTAAATTTTATTAGAATAATATCAATGATAATGATTCATCAGAACTAATTTAGTCGTACTTTGGACAATTCTGAACTCGAATTTGTTTAGTCAATTCCCAAATGAAGGGAAATGAAAAGATTTTTTGAATTTATGTTTTTTCTAGAGTTTTTCTTTTTCTGAACAACATATTCATATTAAGTAGATTTTGAATACCTTGTACCAAAAAAATCATTTCATTTTTCTTCAACTGAATTTAAATTGGATTTAAGGAAATTCAATTAAATAAAGTTCAAATAATTTCACTGAAATTTGATTGAATTCAGGAATTTGAATTCAATTCAAGTTACATGCAATGTCATTCATTATTCTCATTAGAATGGAAGTTCATTTTCACAAAATCAATTCATTTTTATTTTTTATCAATTAATTGTCATGGATAGTGCATAACACCATGAAACCCAAGTTTAATAACCTTCCTCTTTCAAGGTTATAACATGTTTTCATGCATCTATGTAGGTTATTTGTTTGTTTTGTTTATCACAGTGAGATCTCCCAAACCATAATGTCTCTTGCCATGCTCTTGATACACTTGGAAAGCAGGGGTGCATTGAGTTAGTTTCATAATGTTTCAACCTATAGTGAAGTTGTTATTAAATATTGAGCAATTTTTTCACTAAAAGATCATTTAAATCAAAACTCAAAATTATAAGAGTATTTGGGAGCACTTTTGGTATTGTTCAAAAGTCTTTAGTGAGTAGGAATGACTGAAATGATTTAGCAAATTTTTGACATAAGGTGTTGGAGATATTGAATTTTGAGTACTTTATGTAATTGAAAATTTAATTAATTTTAAAAAAATGGTTTGGAGTCTGAAACTGTTTACCCACAACAAATGTCGTAGGTTTACTACAAGTACAATTATATTTCAGAATAAGATTATAGAGTTTTTGAGAATCATGATTGTATATGTAAATAATTTTTGAGAACCATGATTGTACGAGTAAATCAATTCGCTACAAGAAAATTGTATTCATTGGAACTTGTATTCGATGCAATTAAAAAGTGTTCGATAGAATTAGATTACAATTAAATAAATAAATTACAATGGACTTGATTTTTTAATAATGATTCTTAAATTTTCAAGAACCAAACTTATATATCAAATGCTTCATTATCGAATCTTGAAAACCGCAATAATACTAAAGAGGTTGTGAAACCGTCCTGAGAATGGCCAGTTATTTGGTGTCACTTCTTATAGCCGCCCAACACTGGTAGGTATAAAGTATAAAACAGCAAACACAAGAAGATAAAAAGATAAGGGGAGGGGACCATGGCCCACAAGGAAGATGATCAAGAAGAAGAAAAGGAATACCAAAATAAGGTAGCTGTAGTGCTCTTCTCTGTCTTCACATGGTGTTGGGATCCCGACAACTGGCAGCTTGACATCACGTCCTTCCTATTCCCGGCCTGCTGCATGACGTCAAGTGATGATGAGCCTGGGAGCTGAAATTTTTTCTTGACAAAATTTTAGTTCGTTAGGTGTATATAATTCTCAAGCCGCCAACTTGAAATCAGTCGCTTGATCAGATCAGAGAGGAAAACAGAAATAGGCTACTAGCTTAACTTAATATTTGGAGGTTTGTCTCGAGAGAACGACGTCACAAGATTGGCAGCGCAAAAAATTGAATGGGGAAAGAAAAGACTTGTGGTGATGTGCTGGAGATTCGGAGCTAACTGGATTTATGGGGGGTTTGCTCTCTGGGTAGTATATATGGGCCGCGTGGTATCAACCTAGGCAAGAGTAGCAGCTAACATTAGCTCTGGCAGCTCATTTGTTTGTGCTCCTGCAGCAGCCACAATTCGGCGTCAGGGGAAGCTTGCCACATTTAGGCTCGCTGTACTCGGTTAGCTATTTACAGACAACGTGCACTCCAGAGCCGTCACTCGATGGTTTGTACTTACCTCGCCCCCGGAGTCGCGCCATGTGATTGCTTGGAAAATTCACCACTCCCGAAATGCAAGCTCAAGTTGAGCTCCATTTGATCTGAGCCTTGCACACTGGTTTCTCTTCAGCATCTATGTTGGCAAGTTGTCCTCAAGTGTTCAATTATGTTGTCGGCCACACCATATGCTAGCTTTGGTTTTTGGTCCAGAGTGGTTGTTTGAACTTTTGTTGAACGACGTCGAGACTTCTTTTTTTTTCTTTTCTTTTTTCTTGTTTTCGTTTGTGTTTGTTTCTTCCGGGGCTCTCTCCGCAACTTTTGATTGCCCGCGAGCTAGCATATCAAGTAACCTGGTCACCACCGGATGCAAAAGGACTTCATCTAATTTGTCCGGCAATTGTGAGGTTTGCTCCTGGAACAATGCTAGTCTCCTCATGAAGATTCGTCAACAATTTTGATTGTTTCCTCAGCATCAACAACACGTCATTACGATGGCAATCTGGGCACCTTGCAAAGTGGTCGCAATTTTTAGCTCCTCGTATGCAATCTTGTGTTTACTCTAATAATCAACCAGCTGCAACGAGGGTACTAACTGGTTGTTCAAGAACATATCCCCAACTCTTGTGAGAAAAGAATTGACATGATCCGAGTTGCCACAATCTTGATCAATATTCTGCAATACATGTATCCATGGCGGCTCTACGTACATGTATGTGCAGGATTTTGATGGTCTAAAGGAATTTGGCACCTGATGCAGCAGGTGTAATTATCATAAGCTCTCATACAGGTCTGCTTGCAAGCAAGCTGCTGGCACGATCGGATGTCTCTTTTAGAAGTTCTGAGAGACGATCACTGATCAGCGGAGACAAAAAGGGAGGCTGGCCCAGGCTCGATGACAGGAATCTTTCAGATCTTTGACCGCTACAATGCCCTGAGTGCTCGCAAGAATCATGCCTCCAAGAACCATAACAATCATGGTAACATGATCAGAATCAGTTCAGATTCTTTCATACTGCACTGATCATGCAGCAGATCATCTGATCTGATAGTGCATAGGAACCATTGTGTTTCATCAAGAGCTCCAGTTGGGGCAAACTTGGTTCCTTGTTTGCTAATGTTTGTCCTGAGCATGCTCTTGTGTTATAACCTTAAGCATCTTGCAAGGATCATGTTTGTTCTCTTGTAGGAAACCAATCTGACCAGATTGTCTTTTTTGTCTTGCCATGGCAGAGGAGCTTGCAGCAAAAGACAACATCATCCCCTCCTACTATTTGGTAAACCCCTTCACAAATTGCTGCAAAATTTCTTGTTTGTCTTCATTTGCTCTGGGTCTGGGGTGAAGAAGGAAGAGTTGTACAACCCATGCTGCAAGCAACAATCTCGCATTGTGGTGTGGAATTGAGAGAATTATGCCAAACTTTTGTGTGATTTCAAGGAGAAGGGACATAGATCTTACCATTGATGTGGTGAGTTTTTGTGCAGCTTCAAGGTGATGATTACATGCACAGAGGTCCACTTGATTTTGTTGAGCGACCAAGAAAGGAACATGCAGAGGCCTCAGGAGACTCAATGGGTGTTGTCCACAGGACTTCCGCTAACAACAAGAAGCACATTGAGGTCAATGTGTTGGTGAACTCCTTGTCCAATGTTTTGAATGAGCTTCAACCAGGTGAAGTAGAGCAAAAGCTTCTTCGAGTGTCGGGTGTTGCCTTTCAAGAAACTAAATCAAGACATGGTGTCTTGTTTCCTGATGCACAGAAAGAGCTTGAAGATGGAAGCCCAAACTCAATGTCTGGTAAAGAACAGAGTCCTTCACAAAAGCCTCACAACATTCAACCTTCAGAGGCTCCTCCTTCAGAGATATTCCTGTCCAGGCTTTCTTCTGTCAGCAATGACAGCAGAGATTCCATCAAAAGAGGATCGAAACAGCTTCCACCACGGGACACAAGAAGTACCACCTTGCATGCATCAAAGCATAAGGAAAAGCCAAGGACATTGTTGTCATCAGTGCAGGACAGCAGCAGCAAGGAGGTTTTTGCTGCAGCTGCTTCTCCAACTGATTCCAACAAACTTGTTACTCAGGTTCTAATGCAGATGAAGGAGTTTTCACAGAGATCTTCTGATGGAAAGGTCCAAGCAGCTGGTCGCAGATATCACTCATCTGGTGATGAAACAGAAGCATGTACACAAGGTCGCAGGAATCAATTGTCTGGTGATGAAAGTCTGGAACACCAACATAATATGAAGGAAGCTGGTGCCAGATATGGTGGTAAGGATAAAGTAAATGAGAGGATTCACCAGTCCTCCAGAGCAAAGGAAGCTCGACTAGGACACCAGGAGCTCCCTCCAAACGAAGGTTGCAAGCATCAGTCTTCTGTGAGGGAAGGTCACAGGTTTTATGCCACATCAGGTGACAAAAAAATATTTCAAAGACAACACTACTCATCTGCTGCTGATGATGGTGATGGGAGGGAGGAGGAGCACAGAGATAAGAACTCATCTTTGAAGGAATTCCATTACAACTATCCATCATCTGGTGATGACAAGCATAGTGACTGTCAAAGATACATGATCCCCTCTTTGAACAAAAGAGAACTTGTTGGTGATGGAGATTATGCAATTGAGAACCAAGATCCAAGGTACAGGTCAGGCAATGCTGAAGAGAACAAAGGTCATCAAGTGCAATCAGAATCTGGTGATGAGAAGAAAGGTGGTAGATACATGTATGCATCTATTGGTGTGAAAGGCAGAAGAAGTCCTTTTTTGGGGAAGAACAATGGTCACAGATATCGATCTTCTGGTGATGAAGAATGGGAGGGGGGTCAAAGACTACATGACTCATCTGACCGTGACAAATGGAAAGACCACAAACTCCAGTTACCTGTGAAGGAATTTGCTGCTGATGGAGAGGAACAAAGACAAGGTCACAAGTCCCCTGATAATCATCAACAGGAAGCTGGTCATAGATTTCTTGCATCAAGAAATGGGAGAGTTGAAGGCAATACAAATTCCTTGCATGCAAAGGAGGTGCATGAATACTGGCCGGAATCATCTAGTGATGAAAGAGAAGTAGAACTTCTTGGTCACAGACATGAATCATCTGCTGATGAAAGGAACTTACAGGGCAGAAATCAATTGTTGTCTGCACCGAAGGGTCACAGACATGATCAATCTTCTTGTGATAAAGGGGAAGGTCAAAGATTCTGCTTATCCCATGAGAGCAGAGAAGACGATTATAGACATCAATCATCATCTGAAAAGGAACTTGATGTAAAGCAGGCTCAAAGCATTCAGTTGCCTCATAACCATCAAGAGAAGGATTGTCGCAGATATCTTGCTGCTGGTGATGGGAGGAAACTTAGTCCCAGTGGAGATTATTCATCACAGCAGGAAGGTCACAGGCATCAATCTTCTTGTGGTGGAGGGGGAAGCCAAGGATCGCAATTAGAGTCCAGGCTTGACAGAAGGAATAAGCTTGGCCACAGAACTCACTTACCTGCAATGGAATTCATTGCAGATGCAGAGCAGCAAGGTACTATAAGCTATCAATCACCGAGATATCATCAAGAGGATACTCTTAGATATATTGCACCTGGTGATGAGAGGGAAGATCAGAGAATGAATTTGTATGGAAAGCACAGGCACTGGACATCTGATGATGAGAAATTAGGCCACAGATCACAGTCATCTGCTGATGTGAGGAAAGGCCCTGGTGCAAATACATCACCAGCACAGGAGGAAGGTCACAGATATCGATGTTCTGGTGATGAAAGGAAAGTTCATCAGAGAAGGCAATTATCCCACATCAACAGAAGGGAAGGCACTCAACAGCACTTCTCTGTTGGTGGAGAGCACAGACAAAGTTATCTGTCACATTGGGATCATCAAGAGAAGGGTGGCAAGGGACACAGGTCTAATTCCTATGCAAAGGGAGTGCACAGATCAGTGTCATCTGGTGACACACAGGGACGTCACCAATTTCAAGAAAGATGCAGAGATCGATCACTTGTTGCTGAAACTTGGACATATAAGTCATCAGGCACTGATGATGTAGAGGAAAATCAAAGAATGAAAAGCAGTAGAACTTTGAGGGAATCTCAAAGGTTTACTACATGTCCTCGTGATGAAGGAGGTGGACCTCACAGCCATCACTCATCATCACATCATCGACAGCAGTCAGCCTCTGTCAAAGATTCAGCTCAGACACATCAGTCTTCAGCAGATGACAGAAGGGAAGGCCATAGGTCTCCATCTGCCCTTGATCTAAATGAATTCGAGCATCATCATTCTTCTGGTGACATAATGAGACACCATAAATCTGACTTGTCTTATGATCTGAATGAAGCTGCATCCAAACATTGCTTCTTGAGGGAGCCTGGCAAAAGCAACAAGCATCTTGCCCGGGCTGTTGATTCAGAAGCTGAAGCTCATAGACATCATCATCATCATCATCATCATCATCATCAGTTCACTTACAGTGATGAAGAGGAGGAATGCCAGAGACATGATTCAATTGATGACAGTAGAATTGGTCACAGAGACCATTCTGGTGCTGCTAAGGATGCAAGGCAGAGATACCAATCATCTGGTGATGAAAAGGGAGGAGGTGCTCAATGCTCTCACTCATCTGCTGATGAAATGAACAGTCAGAGGTGCAAATCATATGGAGGTCACAGAGAGGTCTGGTATGGTGATAGTGATGAAGGTTACAGACACCAGAGTTCTCTTGGGTTGAAGGAGAGTGGTCACACACTACTGCCATCATTTGGTGATGCCATGCAAGGACATCATCAGTCTAAAGTACGTTTGAAGGAGGGTCACAGGCACCTTCATCAGAATGTTTTGGCTTCCCCTAAGCACATAGAAGAAGAGCTTTCACCCACCTCTGATGTCAACTCAGCTCCATCAAAAAAGGCGTTTGCCAGGGAGGGAAAGTGGTTGCAACAGTTGGCAATTTCAACTTCACAAGCAGAACCCACCTCATCAACCTCAAATCAATCCAAGTCAGACCACCATATGAAGGAGGTAGGCCAGATAGGCTTCAAGCAGTTGAAGCAAGTGTCTGCAAGACCTCAGCAAAGCTCACTGCTGAAAGAAAATTATGCAATGGTTAAGCCAAGGCTGAGGCCCAGGTCACGGTCAAGGTCAATGTCTCCTTCTGCTTCTTCACAACACAAAAGAGACCTGTACAGAATTGAATCCCAACAGCCACAGCACGTGACTTCAAAGTCAAGTCATCAAGAAGGGGATCAGCCATGGCACAAGCAGCTCATGTCCTCAAAGCATCTCCAGATGGAAGCAATGCCCCTTGTATTAAAGAAGCCACAGGTGGAGCATCCCCCCACTGAAATACTGCTTGGGGAGGGTATGATATCAGACCAACGGTTGCACCAGTTACGCATTAAGAATGGCCTCCAGGAACATAAAAGCCTGAGGCAAGTCTTGGAGGCCATGCATCTCAAAGGATTGTTAAAACAGCCAAGGGGCAACAAGCAGGTGATTATGCTCAATGCAAAATTCCTTGCTGGATTGGGATCATCAGTACAAGAAGCACAGTCACCACCTTTGCGAGAAGCAAAGATTATGCCATCTTCAGCAGTGTCCAATTTAGCCAGATCGGGGAGCATGGATAGGGAGTACCAGGATATCGTGGAGTTTCAGGATATGCTTAAGGAGGAAACCAAGGCTCATGAAGAAGCAACTGCACAAGAACTCAACCAAGGTACAGAGGCCCCCATAGTGCTAATGAAGCCCTGCAGCCACCAAATCCCCAGTCCTGCTGCTGCTCCTACTCCTTCCCCAGCTTTGCAGCAGATTTTAGAGTTGGAGAGCAAGGCCAGCCCAGCGTACAATGGCTTAGCAAAATCACCAACCACAGTCACAGCTCCCAGTGGCAATGATAGAGAAAATCAGAATGAGAGCAGCTGCACCAGGTACTATGCTTCTGTTTCTTTCCAAACCCTGAGAATACACTGGAATGATATCAGTTTGTTGTTCCCCGTTTGTGGCACAAAATTGGCCTGTGAAGAAGAATCTGCTTTATAAATTCCTTTTTTTTAGGAATAACAATTTTGAATCTTTTGTGACAGGGGTAGGAGATCATTGAGTGGAAGAGCATTGAATAAGAGGAGGTCATCAAGATCCCATTCACCATCAAAGTGGCATTCACAAGAACCAGCAGAATTTCATTCCATGTTGGAGGAGCAGGTGCTTAGTGTGAGGACCTCAAAGAGTGAATGCATTAATACAGCAGACAAAAGCAGATTTTCTTCTAAGCTTGAAAAATCTGGAGAAGGATTCATCCTCAAGGTGAATTCCCAACTACTGCTTCCTCTGCATGCAGGGCATCACACCTCATCAATGTCAAAGACTCCAGTCTTTCCAAGTAGTGGAACTGAGACTTCTGATATTGTAAGAGCTAGTCAAGAAGGGTCAAGAAGAATTGATGACTCAAGCCCAAAACATTGTAATGCAAACATGAAATTTCCAATGGCTACTTCAGAAGATAAAGAGGAGTCTGAGTCTACAGTGATGCTGATGACATCAGGATCAGAATCTACTTGCATTCTGCAAGAACCCTCCTCCTCCTGCTTAAGAAACAAATTTTCTGATGAAGAAGGTTTAAAATCTGTTGAAGCTGCTGCAATTCAAACAAGGCCAACAACAACAGCCAAAAACAAGAGCCATGTGAAACTGAAAACAAGAGTGCCATCAGTTGAGCTAGGTTTGCAGACTGTGGTTTCAGTGATGGATAGTTCTGATGCCTCCCCTCTGTCTGCTAGTCCCAGAAGCACCACAGCAGAAGAACTCACAAAGTTAATGAAAGAGAAACAGGAATCAGTATCAGAGGTGACTCAAGAAGCACCTAATGGTCAAGGTCTTGAGTATCAAGCTCCACATCAGGGTGGTGATGGCAGTGCTCAAGGCTCATTTGTTATCCATATCAATTCATCAGGTTCTTTCAACAGTGGATGCCAAGAGGCAAAGCTCATTGAATCAACTGGAAACCAGGTTAGTTCTTTTGCATTGATTCGCCTGTGGAGAGGCAGGGCAGGGGAGGTAAGCAAATACCAAAATGTTTCACTAGGTTTATGAGGCCAAGTGTCGGAAAATACTTCAGAGATAGCAAGGACATTAAAAAGTAGACAAAACCCATAAAAACAAATGCTGACCTTGTAGATCTGTGCAGGTTGTTGCTGTTACAAAGCTTTCAGATGGTGTTACAGCAGGAGTTTCATTGATGAAGCAGCAAGTTGCTGAAGAGGAGGAGGAGGAAGAGATGGGAGAATTAGCTGGAAATGCTAACCATCCAAGCCCTGTATCTGTGCTTGACAGTGCAAGTTTTGAGGAAGAACTCACTCACACTCCAAAGTGTGTGAAATCAAGCACCATCAGTCATGAAGGTAAAAGGAGCTGGATGGTTTCATGTTATGTTTTTCTTACTGAAACAAAAAAAGTGATAGTAAGCTGATCTAAACATGTGGTTTGCATTAGCAAATTTGTAAGTATACTATCACCATGTAGTTTGCAATTGGCAAATTATAAGGATTCAAATTAGTGGTTTCACTCAAAAATAAATGACAATTTCTGTGGTAAGCAGGGAACTTGCACTCTGTCAACAGTGAGCAGCAGCAGTCTTACAACAAGCTTCCCAGCTTCCTTGATGGAGAAAAATGGGACATAGTGTTGAAGGCTCAAAACTCCCCTGACAGGTACCAAGATGATGAATGGGCATATTATGTGAAAGAGATTCTTGCAATGTCTGGGCTTATCATTGAAGAGGCATGCCCTTGCATTGATGCAGTTCCAAACAAAAGCATTAAATCTGTTATGAAGACAGAGGAATTGAACTCTCAGCTGAAGGAATCATCAAGTGTGCAGGAGGATGAAGAGAAGGGAAATAGAGAGGACAACACGAAGATGATGATGTTCCAACAGAGCCTCCTCCACCAACAACTGTTGACCGATGGTGTGAAAGAGATTGTAGGAAATGGTATGAAACCATTCACAGATCCACAACCATGGGGTGTTCCAAACTTGAGAAGGAAACCTGCTGGACAACATTTGATTCAAGAGGTCTGGGATGAGTTACAAGACATGCATTGTCTTGTTACAGATGCATACAATGTGCTGTATGCAATTCTCAAAAAGGACTTGACACGGAAGGCATTCCAATGGCAAGATTTTAGCATTGAGATTGGGGAGGTTGGTTTTGAGTTAGGAGATTTGATTTTTGAGGAGATGTTGAAGGCAACTATGCAGGAGTTGATGGCACTGTAACTTGTGCAAAAATCCTTTTTTTTGGCCATCTGGCAAATTGCTCAGAGAATAGACATGGAAAGTTTCTGAAGACAAACTAGAAGGGATCTTACTATTGCCTGGCATATATAATGCTCAACAAAGTATTAGAAACAGAAACAGTAAACATACATTCTTTTGGTTGAAATTTCATGAACTTCAACAAAATTTGGGAATTGGGTACATGTTAATTAAATGTACTCTCCACATTCACCTTTTATCAAGGCACATTCTGTACAGAAGACACATCCAATTGATTTGGTTTTAAGTACGGGGCACAAGGATCACAAGTTTACAATGCCATATCATGTCAATTATTAAAGTAGGGTTTTTGGGTTTCTTATCAAGAGCTTCCAAATGCCATAAATCCCAAATACTCTTCTGTAACCACATACAAGTTCTACATGGGGCTGTTCAATGTTTTGCATTCATTGCTTGGAAATGAATGCCCAAAAAATGAATTAATTTCCTTACATATGCTTCTTAGATAGTGACAGTGGTCTTTGAGAAGTCAAGCATTGGTGATGTAAGTGCTGGATTAACAAGACCTCCTACCCAATATCATGGAAGCTCCGCTTTGCAATTACTACAAATTCTGGCTGATTAGGAGCTAGCTAGAGGAGAGCCAAGCTTCTGAATTGAGAACTGTGGAAGCAGATAATAGAGAAGGATGGGGATAAAGCTGATTTCAAAGACCTCATTCTCATTTCAACAATTCAAAGTGAATTTAACAAATGGACTCCGATTCAATAGAGTTATTACAATTGCACTGGATCCTGAGCTCGGTAGAAAAAACTAACTGAAAATTACCCAAAACTCAAATAGATTCACAGATTCACAAGAAAAATCTGTAGACATAATAAGGAAATCCACATTTTCAAACAAGCTGAACATGTATCTCAAACAGTGAAATCAATGGAATCTTGAAAATTCACGCACATTTCTTGGGCTCTTGCTGGAGTTGAGAGAAGAGCTGCCAGTTCTGGATTTTTGCTAAAAAAATCAGAACTAAAGAAACCAGTGGTTCCAGTTATTTCAGAAACCTCAAAGAACCGACGATTCTCATCAAAGAACCAGTAAAAACGCCCGAAGGTTTTATAGGCGATTGTTTGATTTTTCCAAAAAAATTGTGTAAGGCAGCGCATTACCAATATAATAAACGAGAATTTAATGACCAGGAACAGAATTTCCAAAGGGGGTGGGCCCTGGCACCGTATGAAGGGCCCATTCCCAAGGTTATTACTGTGATTATTTATCAGACTCCCTTTTGATTTCTGACGAACCACAGTTATGAACCCTAAGAATCGCCCTGATACCCATGGTTATACATCAAAACTGGATCTTTCGTTTTGTTTGAGAGCCGCGATAATGATTGAACCTGTTTTTTTGGAGGCGAATTTTCACCACTTGATGACAGAAACAATCTAGGGTATAACTGCCCATCACCGACCATTACCTTATCACCAAACACTTCTTTAAATCTTCATCATCTGCGTTTCATTTTGAGTGATTTAAAACGATTTAAAGTGCTGTAAGAGCGCCACCTTCAGTTCTACAAATCATCTTTGATCTCTAATAATACCTAAGTAACATACAAGCAATTTTTGGGTGTTCAGGAACCAGCTTTGTATTGTTCTATTGTTTTGATTTTTTTTTAAATTCTTGACGACTCTACTTTGTGGGGCCATAACTTTCTCATTATTAATTTGTTTTTGACAAATTTTAATGCGTCAGATATGTCAAGAGGTGATGTTCATGTTTTTTTTGCACACCAGTAATGACAGAGCCCTCCCCTTGCATCCAGCCTACCCTGAACACTTAAGTGTTCAATCATCGGTCATTTTACCTGGTCCCCACTCAAACGAAGGAAAAAATGTGTCAAAGTCACCAAATTTTGAGGAAAAAATTTCTGAAATGGCAATACCATAGTACCTTTCCAAGTTCGACACTGAGGTGCCGAATAATTAATTTAATTTTCAATTCTTAATTTGATAGTTAGAATTTGAATTCTGAAAATTTTGGCACTCTGTATTAAATTTATTATAACCAAATGCATATATTAAATCTGGTTAATTGTCAATAGCTTATTGCCGAAATCTATTCACAAGAGGTTCAGGTATGAAACTTTGTTGACTGCTTGAATCTTTTACATTTTTGTCATAACTAACTATTAATATCCAAAAAATTCAACAAATTAAAAAATTATTTCATTTATTTAATTTATGCCGAACCTGAAAAGGTACTATGGTCTTTAGACAATAGGTTCTAACAGGTGGCCAAAATATAGCAGGATTCTTAAAATTTTCTACTTTCATCTCTGACCTATAGCCAAATTTGGCTAATTCCCTTGTGGACGATGGACAGTATGGCTACATCACAAATTTTCTTTTTCAAAAAACCCTGGTTATGAACCCTGAGAACCGCCCTGAGAACCGGGAAAACCAGTTCTGTTTCGGGGCTGCTGTTGCAGAAGGGAGAAGAAAGGAAATGGACAGAAGGAGTCGATAAGGTGTCGAGCTTGTCGTCGTGCGCAGCAGTCGCGCAAGCAAGCTTGCTTCGAATGCAAAAGCTTGGCTAGCTTGTGCACAGGATTTGCATGCGCTTTGTCTCAGTGATTCATTCATAAATGGCTGGCATTTCGTTAGCCACGGCGTCTTTCAGTATCTCCAATTCTTTGTCGTTGGGGAAAGAGTTTCTAAGTGGTAGAGTGCAGGCGACCAGCAGCAGCGGCGGTGCTGTCGTTGTCAAGCGCGGGAAGGGGAAGAAAGACTGGGTGCCTACTACAGTAATAGCAGCAGCTGCGGCTACAGTCGCTTTTGAGAGCGACACGCCGGAGCTGCGCAGCACGGTGCCGCGGTTGAGAGGATTATATGAGCAGAAAGTAGTGCCGTCGCTGAAGGAGGAGTTCAAGTACAGTAATGTCTTTGAGGTGTGCAGGGTATCTGTGTCTCAATCTCTTGCATGCATGTTTTGAGAATCAATCAATGCTCTTTGTTTTGTGCCTCTTGGGTTTAGGGTTTAGGGTTTTCTCATGGGTTTTTTTTGGGTCATGTGGTAGATACCACGAGTGGAGAAAGTGGTGGTCAATTGTGGGATCGGGGAAGCCTCTCAGAATGCAAAGACTCTGGAATCTACAATCCGAGACATCGCACTGATTACAGGCCAAAAGGCAGTAGTCACTCGCTCCAGGAAGGCCATAGCTGGCTTCAAGCTGCGACAAGGGGTGCCTGTGGGGGTCTGTCTCACACTGCGTGGGGAGGTACTTCCACCAGCTTCCTCTTTCCAGAATTTAATTGCTTTTCCAATTCCTGCACATGCCGCCTCCTGCACAATTACACAGCACTGAAACAATTTAATGTGTGGGTCAGCCTCAAACAAAAATTCTTGCAGTATTGCCTGGTTTATGGGCATGCTCCCTAACCCACATCTGATTCATGTGAACAGCAACTCATAGAAGAATGAATTTCCTTACCTCATTGACACCAATTCCTGAGAAAATTTTTGGTGTCTCCAAGGGTGAGGCAGAAGAAGGTTGGTTCTCAGTAATCCCCAGTAATACAGCTTTTGTGAAAATTTAATATTGCACAACACAGGACTATGTTGCCTTGGCATAGTTGACTTCATTTTATTTCTCAAGAGCATGTGAACACAATGGTCTAAACCATATTTTTGCGTTGAAAGCTATGAGGTAAGAAACAAAGAAAACATAGATTATGATGGATACCAAAGCAACCTCTCTGAAAGAATCTGTTTGATGCCAATGACAGAAGTTGGATTCTTAGATATAAAAGTGAAATGCCAAACCTGCCTTCGAATGTCGCCCTTGGCACAATTGACTTTATTTTATTTCTCAAGAGGATGTGAAGATAGTTTTTAAAAACCATACTTCTGTGTTGAAATTAATGAGCAAAAGCAGATTATGATGGATACCAAAGTGAGAACAGAAAGTACAATGTCATGTCAAAGTTGAATGGTAGGCAAGTCATGGTGGGTGGGGCAATCCACATTGTGCATCAAGAGGAGACCAACATTTTGTTCCATGGTTTTTGGAGGAGTGACTTATCTCATGCCAAATGTGTCTTTGCAACCTTCCAACAAATTGTTTGTACATTCTTCTCCTTTGATCCGGATGTTGTTAACTAGGTTCCATATCTTACATACTGTGCAATGAATGGCCTTCTTCTTGATTACTCTGGAATGCCCCAAGCACACCAAAAGGAATTGGTTAAGGGGTGATGTTCCTTAGTATGTGGCTGAAGTCTTTTACATCAGTCTTTTGACTGCACGTGGGGTTATGATATTTGTAACTAGGGTAGGATTGAGGGTATGGCAATGTTCCTTAGTATGTGGTCATTTATGTCAGTTTTTTGACTGAGAGTTGATTGCTGAATGATGCAGGTCATGTACTCATTTCTGGACAGGCTGATGAACTTGGCACTCCCTAGAACAAGGGATTTCCAAGGAGTGAACCCCTACAGTTTTGATGGGAGGGGAAACTACACACTAGGTTTGCCTGAGCAGAGTGTGTTCCCAGAGATTCGGTTTGAGAACATTGACAAGGAAAGGGGCATGGACATCTGCATTATTACCTCAGCCAAGAATGACTTGGAAGGCTTAAAGCTACTCTCTTTGATGGGCATGCCATTCCGAGAAGCTGGTGGTGGAAGGACATCTGCTTCTGCAGCAAAGAAGAAAACCAGAGTGACATTCAGGGGCAAGTCAAAGCGAAGGTAGATATTATTTCGGCTTTTGCTGAATTTTTAAGATGGCAAAGTCTCAAACTGATCCAATCTTGTTCATCCATAAAAGAAAATAAAAATTTGTGCCCTCTTAGAAGAGGAAAACAAAAAGACATGGAAGTTTGTATTTCTGAACCATGTGATTCATAAGCACATTTCAAATCTGTAAATAAATTTGTTTTTGCTTAACTGTCAGTTCTAGATATGTCATGCAATATTGTCCACAAACCACCCATTCATTAAGCATTAAACTAAGTATCCACAGGTATTGGTCACAATTGCCTTCCATAAATAATTCATAATCAGTGTTGGAAGACTTCATAACCCTATACAGTGAATTTTATTTTTCAATTTTGTGTTGTAGCCACTATGCTGATTAGACATTAGATGTTTCAGCCAAATTTGACTCTAAACAAAAGGTGAAAGTAAAAACACTTCAACATTCAGCTATGTTGGTGACCACCTACCTGAACCTGAGATAGAGTCTAGCAATTTTATTTTATTTTATTTTATTGGAAATTTGCTGATTAGAAAACCCCATAAAACACTTACATGGTATTCAAGTGTACATTGGATGGGAAAATAGCAGATGCCTACTACCTATGCATGTAAAGCCACTAGCTTATGATACTCTAAGTGCTGAAATATATCATAGGCAGGTAAGGTTATAATAGCTTCATTTATGCTTCATGTTGAAATGTGAACCTCACTCTAGGCATAGTGGGTAGGAATTGAGTGTATCCCCATATCATCAAGCTCTACTAGTAAATCACAGAGCTCTCAAGATCATGCTAGTATGGTCTTTAGAAAACAACAAAAGGTTCTTGGTAGTAAAAAAATATTTACATTGATGTGAGATAGGGGTTTTGAATTGCAGAAAGCAGAAAAAATTTTGGTACCAACAAGGTATCAATTATGAAACAGGTGATCACTGTGACTTGCAAACTGAAATGTGATATAAAATGGTATGTCAATGCCTCCACTGCTCATATATGAACCTGGATCCGAATACCTATTGATTGTTCTGAACTTGCAATGTTCTTATGCATGTTTTTTCCCCAGAACACAACAAAGTTACTGAGCATAATTGAAAACAACTTGGAATGGAACATGAAAGATCACAAGGAACAAGGAATGTTAAAATCAAAAAGAATTCATCCCCCAAAAAAATCAAAAACAAAAAAGATGTTGTCCATGCTAAATGAAGCACTCAATTAACATGTAACACCGATCCTAAACCTTTGATATCCGCTTGCTAATACCTGTGGACACAAGAGAGCCCTGCAAGGAGAGGCCTGATTTGACACACAGGAATGTGAACCCTAACCTTTGGCCGGTAGGATTTTGAGGGGGCCTTGAGGAAACACGATACCAAACCACACAGGCATTGGGGGTTTTAGAAAAATCTAATACTCTGCAGGTACCGCATGTTATACCCATGTCTATAGGGTGGCATTCACCCTCTTACATCACATATACCCAGGTTTATACCCATACATCACCTCAGTGCAGAGAACCAACACCCATCAGTGCACCACCCACTACATGCCCACAACGACTCAGTTCACTACCACCATGGTTAGCTAGGAAACTGGAACCCAACAGAAACCTGCTTCCTGACTACTCACCGTCCATCCATCCTTCATGTTGCGCTGGTGGGTGCTGGTTCACTCTGGCCCATCAGTAGTGGTTGAAAAAGCACTTCGTACCCATGATGAAACAATGCAAGGCTTTCAGGACTGTTGGAGAGAGACAGGTCTGGCTCTACTACAAGGTGATGGTCCAAGCTCCAGCTGCAATTTCAATCTCCATGTTGATGTGCACCAACTCCAGCACAGGACTGATGGCAACCCAAGGTAACATGGGTCTATCCATCATTGAGCTCCAGGCACTTGATAGACACAGTATTGATTTACACCAACCTGAACTTTCATGTACTGAACTTTCTTTGGATTCCCAGACTTGGAAGTTGGAAGTCTTCAAAAATGTCTTGCAAAGAGTTGTTGGTCAATAACGGCAAGTTGATAGATTAGGATCCAAAATTTGGTAATCAGAATACAGTCATTTTTTACTCCAAATTCTGATCACCATATTTGTGATAGTGTATATATAGGGTGGTAGACATCAGTGTTGGCCGGTTATTTCAATTTTAATGACTGCTGGGTAGGTTTTTTTTTTCTAATTTTTTTTGAGGACCATGCAGGTTATTGATGTCAAATTTTTATTGAGTACTGAGTAAGTTTTCAAATAACCACTTGAGAATCACCAGTCATACACCAGTTAAAAGGTTTTTTTTGTAATTTTAAATGAATTTTTTTCTGTTCTTTATTTTTTATTGGTAAAGATTGATAATCTACATGGATGATAATCAGATCATCCAGGTAGGATATTCATTATGAATAGCTGGCTGGTAGGTTATTAATAAAAGGCTTGATAACTGGGTCAAAACCCATTTACTGGCCAACACTGGTATACACTATACACCTCCTCCTATATCACATTTGTGACAAACCACATTACATGAAGAAAATGTGGTTCAGGAGATGTCATTTGTGGGATGTCCTTATAGAGTTTCAAACTTGTCATATATCGTATATATTTCTGCAAGGGGCATATACCTAGATAGTATTTCAAGTTGAGAATTAAATTGAGAATTTGTGGCATGAGATTTTTGGTGCATTAAACAAACATTCTACGATCTAGTTGCCAAACATATTTCAAAACCAAAGGAAAAAAACATTAAACAATTCACTCACCAGACATCCTTTAAAACCCAAGAAATTAAAATGTAATCAATTATTACTTGCCAAAAATTCAAATTGATTTTTCATTGAAGGGGGTGTTTCAGATTTTTCACTCAAGTTTTTTTCTTCCCACAATTGTGCACATATGTTCTTCACAATGTTGCATGCCTCTACTTTCACAAGATTCACAAAATCACAAAAATATAGCTTTACCAATATTATTCTTCACTTTTCAAGGGGCAAGTCACAGGCTTACACATAGACCTGCTCATTAAGCCACAGGCTTACAAAAGCTCCAAATCAAGCTCATGCAAGAAAATTCAGTCGCATGCTAAAATTAATCTTTTATCAAATTATAAATCAAGGTTTCAGTGACATGTTAAATTTAGTCTTTTTTCAAATTATAGATCAAGGTTTCAGTGGCATGGTAAAATTAGTTTTTATATTGAATCATAAGTTGAGGTTTCATTTGCCTGTTAAAATTATCTTTTTTGTTGAATTAGAAATCATACCAGCTCTGCTAGTAAAAGCTGCTGGGTGTTGCATACAGTTGATTTCATTTATTAGAAATGGGTCAGGCACATGAGGAAAAGTCGGTGCCTTCACCCCATATAGTTGTGCACATACAAATTAGTCACAGCCCAGAACATATCCACTGAACATAGAAATCTGCTTCATGTTAATACCTCAGTTTTGTCTGATGATCAGATTCTGGTACTGCCATTAGAAATAACACCTATGACACAAGCAAACACTGGACAAAGTACAGTGGGTTTATTGTTTTGAGTATAAGTGTAGATTGTTGGTCTACTGTACAAGTTAGTGTCTTTTTGCAATAAGAAAGTCGATAAGATGAAGGCAAAGTCTAGTATATAGTCATAATATTCATCAGCTGGCGATCTTTGTTTCCGCAGAAGCTTCATCCTATAGTCCCAGGTTTTTAGGATCAGCAGGTTGCAAAGGGTTCATTGCTGTATCAAATCCGGTCACCTTTGCAGGATGGCAGAGATTAATCTGGTTGCCCAAAGACAGCTGAGAGGGTTCATTGCTTTATCAAATCCAGTCAGTCGCCCACAGACTGCCCAGATCAAATCCAGTCACCTTCAGATGACAGAGCTCAAATCTGGTCACCCACAGACAGCTGAGAGGGTTCATTGCTTTATCAAATCCAGTCGCCCATGGAGCACTCAGATCAAATCCAATCACCATTGGATGACAGAGATCAAATCCGGTTGCCCACAGACAGCTGAGAGGTTTCATTGCTTCATCAAATCCAGTCGCCCTGATCAAATCCAGTCACCTTTAGATGGCAGAGATCAAATCCAGTTGCCCACAGACAGCCAGGAGGTTGATGAATTTTATTGCAAGACAATAACGGCCACTCATTATTCACACAGTTAGCATGATTGTGATCTAGACCCTTGAACAGAATGTTAACCACCCAAAAGAAACATAGGACTCTGACTTGGGCAGCTGTAACATCAAACCTTCAAGAGAAAATCTCCAGAAAATTCGGCAACTTAGTAGGACTTTTGTAGCAGTGGCTGGTGGCATCATAAGAGGATTCTGATCTTGCTGGTGTGGACAGCATTGAGTATGAAGGCTCGGACCTCCAGTCTGACTGCCCCAAATACTCAGAATCATCACATGAAAAAGAACAGTTGTATGAAGAAGGTGGTGGACTGTAGTAGTAGGTACCAACAGAAGACCCATAAGCAGGTTGTTCATATGCAGAGGCTCTCAGGACTGAGGTTCCATAACTGGGTTGAAAGTAAGGAGATTTGTGATGATGGTGGTGGAAGGAAGACTCATACACTGGGTCCAAGTATCCTTGAGATGGTTTTGCATAAGAGGAATAGGATGGTTCATATGAGGAGTAGGAGTTGTAATCAAATAAAGAACGGTCTCTGTAGCTTGCGTGCTGCTGCTCCTCATAATCAGCACAAGACTTGGGATCATAAGAACCAGGAGTGTAAAAGGATGTGCGCAAAGAAGCATGGGGATAGGCGACATATGCTGATGTCTTCACTTCACTTGCTTCCTCTGGTGCTGGTGCAGCAGCCTCAGCAGGAGGAGCAGCAGCATCTTCTGCTGGAGCTGCAGGGGCCGGTTCTTCAGTAGGTATGGCAGCAGCTGCAACAGCTAATCTCTCCTTGCGCTCCTCTGAGAGCCATTCTGCAAACCTGTCCAGTAAATGCAGGTAGTTAGTTATATGTAGTTTATTGAGACTTTTATTTTTCTCTTCAGTTTAAAAAATTCAAAAAAAACAGAACACAACACACAGATGTTAGGGCAACTCTGCCACTGCTCAGTATGTGACCCTGCAAATTAACATTAGATGAAGAAAAGTCAAATCATGCTGGTTTGGCTTGGCAAAATGGTTTTGGCTCAGCACTTTTTCACATTTTGCTGAGACTGGTAAAAGGCACCACAAAGCCTAACACCTACCAGAGAAGAGAGTAAAAAATACGATCTGACTGCTGCTCCCGGTTTCTGATTGGCCAATCAGAATGATTGATGCAGTTGGTTTGCTATTACTAGTCTCCCACCTATTTGCAGTCCCAGTTTTAGTCTTATGGGTGGGGTTGGAAAAAAGTAAATAACTAAACTTGGATGTGCGAAATATTTTTGCAGGGTCACATACTGAGCACCACTGCAGATGCTCTTACTAGCATTACTCATGATAGTTTTTTGTTTGAGTCTTGACTTGGTGTGGGTAATATGAGAGCATCATACCTGTAAAGAGCTTCTCGGTTTGTTCCAGCATTTGGGATGGAGGTGAGCTTCCCAGTTTCAAAGTTGCGCTCTGAAACAGGCTCATCCAGTAGATGTTTTGCAAAGTTAATCAGTCTATATAAGCTAGCCGGGCTGGTTTCATCCACCCCTGCTACACGCCCCTTCAGATTATCCGACTGCAATTTTGAAACACAAACAAATTAGTCTCATAATATCCAGTCTGTAAACACCCACCATTGCAATCTGAGGCTCCATCCACTTCACATGAATTCCTCAATCACAGATGGCAACCTGAAACCCAACTTGGCTACCATACCCAAATCAGTATGCAATTTTTTTGGGGTTTTTTTCATTAGCATTTCAACAAGAAAACCTGACAGCAAATCTTCAAGATTTTTGCACCCAACACCTTCATAAAGACAAATAAAGACCACATAAAATGAAGACTATTTTGGATTTTGTCCAACACTACTGCTAGAACTGCTTTCACACTATACTAATTATGTACCTGGATACGGAGGTAATTTGTGCCACAACTCTGAGACTGAAAGATGGTGGAGAGGTTGTAGTCCACCATATCTGCACTTGCATTGTACACCATGTCCACCAGAGGGGCATCACCCTTGTTGATAAGCCAGTCACGAACACCCCATTTGGAGATCTCCTTTGCACTGTATCCTACAGTTTGCTGTCCTGTGCCGAGAGAGAGAACTAAGAGATCATTGTAATTCTGCACATTTTCCACAAGATTTAACAGTGGGTGGGTCATTAAGGTTTAAAAAAAGCAACCATTAGACACTAAAATGCTGTTGACCTAATGGGAAAAACGCAAACCGGCAACCAAAATTTAGAGCTTCCTTAAAAGCACTGCTCTTAATGTTTCCAACAATCACAAGCAATCAACAGCACTGTAACTCCATGATTCCCTTGCAATCACACTTCGATTATTCATCAGCCTAAAGGCGCCTATAAAATATATCACATTTGATCCCAAGGAAATTGGTATACCTATGACTACAAGCAAAAGCATGATAAGAAAATAATGAAATTACTTCATCAATGTTGGACATAAAGTAGGACCAAAACCCATCATAAAATTGTTGAACATTGGATGTTTTTAGTTAAATGATCAAAGATAAAGACACTATCAAACACTAGATCACACTTGTTCTCAAAGCATAAGCTGAGTCCTCAGAACAAAAGCTTAACCTTGTCACCCAAGCCATCCACCAATTCAAAGTACTAATGGATGTCAATAATCTGACCTTGACATTCTCTTGTTTCCAAAGTTAGGGTGACATGGGCTTCTGAGATATGTGAGGATGTGGTGATGTTGCAAGATCTCTTGCATTGCCACAAATGGAGATCTAGATACACATGAAGATTATAGTCAAGAATCACTAACCGTAAATGTCACTCTTCCAGCAGCTTTGCCACCAGATTGCACCTCCTTAATCGCCTGGGTGATTGCCACATATGTCTGCCATAATTTCCATGCCAAAAAGGACTTCTGAGCAAAGAATTGAAATTCCTCTGGTTCCAAAGAGAATGAGACTTGTCAAGTTCTTCCTACATCTTCAGATAATCAAGCATCTGGAAACAAGCTTGAAGCATTCATTCACGAGTGTTCATAATCAATGAGTATTAGGCTTGGGTGGCATCAAACTCTAGTCCAAAAATTCAGAATAATCTTGTAAGGGAATGAAAGCATGGTAACGTAGAAAGGAAAAGTAATCTGGTTAAAATTCAGTCTAAAATGATCTACTAACTTTAGGGCCAGAATGTTGCTGGAGCACTTAGGGTTTGTCTGTCCTGATAAGAACTTGTGATCAGTCTGAGCTCTAAAAAGACCCCCCCCAAAATAAAACAAAATAAAAGACCAAAAACCACAAGTTACCGGATTGTTGACAGCAACACCTCCATCAATCAGGTTGAACTCCCGAGAGGCATCGGTGGTGGAGTTTGTGAGTTTGAAATGCACTGGTGGAAGATATGTGGGAGCTGCTGCTGTTGCCTGACATACCAGCTTCAATGGTGCATTTTCTAGAGGATCAAGCCTTGCCTGCAAAATTAGAAAATGCACAGACAAAAACTTTCACAAAACAAATGAGTCAAGCTGACTTTTGGATCATACAAAGAAGATGATCCTCACTGAAGGTTGACAATCTTCTTCCCAAATATTAGATCTGACTGTGTCAATGTGGTCATGATGAGACATTGAAATCAGATGCTGATGATCAAAAGCAAACAATGTTATTATCAAGCTAGAAACTCAAAGAAGAATATGAACTTTAAAGGGGAAAAAAACAAGCAGCATGGGGACAAGGGTCCAAGCCCTGGGAGAAATTCAAAGATTGCGTTACAATAAACACCCACCCTCCATGAGGAGAAGAACACAGGCTGCTGCAGTTTGGTGTCAAAAGCAGGAATGACAACTGATGTGAGAGCTGTGCTCAAGTGCGGTTCGCCTGGAAAGTATTTGTTGAGAATTCTCTCCAGACCACTTGATTTGTATTTTGGACCATTGAGAGCTCTGAAGTTGAGACGACTTTCACTGAATGGTCCCCTGTGAATAATATTTATTTGCACAAAACAAAGCCCACATATAAAATGTTTAGCTGATTCTGAATGATCCATCCCACAAGTGTTTCTTCTGGATCATATTCTTGATCAAGAGCGCAGCTTCATGTCATCATCAGGTCCCATAGGTGAAAGAAGTCTAGCTGTGGCTCATCAGTTTCTGCAAGCAATCTCTTGGTCCTTTAGCACTGGCATAAGATAGAAAACGTGGGAGGGAGAAAAGCTAGCTAGAAGAGGGAGTGATGATGATCAGTAGTAGAATTAGTTACCCTGTATGGGGGAAGATTTGAGCTGAATACCAAAGGTAGAACTGAACCACGTCCTTTGCGGTGCACACAGGCTTCTGCTTGTCGCTGTCGTCCAGAGGTGTAGTTAGCATGGATGTAATCAAACCCCCTGTGCTGGTGCCTGCTATCAGGTCGAAGTAGTCCACCAACCTAACCTCTGGCCCGTCCAACCTCTGCAAAATGCACCCACAGATGATCATGAGAACTGGGACGCTGCTGGCTCCTAAGACCTTGGGTGCTGCATTCAGAGTCTTATAAGGAGCCAAGGGTAGGGTGCCAAGCTGATAAAATGTCAATAGTATAATTATGTGTCATTCATGTGTTGGTCTATAACCCAAAGTTTGTGCTATTCATGTGTTGTCTATTATCCCAAATTTTATTCAGTTAAGAGATCATGACTAGTTATGGTTTAATCATACCTGCAGTTTGCCCTCGAGCTCTGCGAGAATGGTAGCGGGGATGAGGCCACGCACTCCACCCCCATCGATACTGAGAATTGTTAGCCTCTTTCCTCTGTTCCCCTTGGGCTGCTCTACCATAAAATCGGTCGGCATTCTTCCGCCCCTTTCTGCTGCTGCTGCTCCTCCTCCTCTTTCCACAGAAACAACCAGACCGAGTCTAAGGATCAAAAGATGATCAGCAAAGAGAATGAAAACCCGAAGTGCAAAGAATCGACGAGACCAGATATCCAAGGCAGCGATCGAGCTGTAGAAGAAGAAGCTGTGCAGGAGCAGCTGGTGGAAACCAGATCACTAGTGCAGCTAGTCTAGTGCAGCTAGTCGAGTGCAGTCAAGTAAGAGATCGAATCCTGTGCGTGCAGCAAGCAGGTGTAAGCGTATTTGAACAAACTTATGTAAGAGGTTCATAGAGCCTAGATAGATTTTATAATGTAACAGTTGCAGTCTAGAGGCTTCTTCTTGAGTGAACTATGTTTTTTTGGGTCCTGTAGATCACCACCGCCAAATGCTGTGTGCCTACAAACTTGGCTAGAAATTAAACAGTCAGGCCCAGGGCTTTTTTTTTTTAATCAATTTTGTAATATCGAAAAATGGGCGAATTTTTCCCCCAAAAATTAGCAAAATTGGTCGAATTTTCACTAGAAAACCAAAAACTTCCGATTTGTTTTGTCAAAAACAAAGACATAATTTATTGGAAATAAAAGCACTGGTCAGGATGGCTACATGTGGGGGTGCCAATGTTTTTTGGGTGGGGGCGGGGAGGGGGGGGGTGTCTCTTAAACTTAAAAATCTGATTTTCATATAAGGATTTTTGTGAAAAAATATCCTAATTCGCCAGATTTCTAGAACAGGTTCCAACAAGTAGCCAAATTTTAGCCAAATTTAAAAAGGATTCTTAAACTTTTCCACTTTCATATCTGATTAATAACCAAATTTGGCTAAAATTTCTTTCTGGATGATCGCCAATTTCACTACATCTCAAAATCGAAAAACAGAAAAAGCAAACTGATCAGGGCGAGGCTTATTTATTGTGGGAATTTTCGCACTGTGGCGACAAAAAAAATTGGAAATTTTCGATTTTTTGCAAAAATTCGAAAAAAAATGAAGATTATCATCGTGCCAGCAACCGCGAAACCGCATGCAAGTTTCCTGGCACGACCGTGAGCGCGAGTGCGTGGCGCGAACCCCAGCAAATCGTCAGTACTTTCTGATCTGCTGCTGCGGCTGCTTCCCACTGCGACGCACTCATGCATTCTGCAACAATTCTGTGCTTTCTCTTTCGCCCAGGCTGTGCCCCTGTACTCCTCTCCCGTCTCCCGCAGACAGACGCGCCATACAATGTCCATTCTAACCCCCCTTCTTCTTCTTCTTCTTCTCTCCAGTTTAAGAATGCACATTGGGTTAGATGTGTGCACAAAGAAGATGAAAATCCTTCCCCCAATTTCCTCAAATATGTCATTCACTCAGATTTATAGCAATCAGGGGCTTCCTTTTTCAATTTTGTAGTTTTGAAAGTTTTCTGAATTTCTCCCAATTTTTAGCAATTTTCTTTGAATTTACAATGAAAGTAGATTCCAATTTCTTTGTCATCACAGTGAGAAAATTTCCCCCTCCCCAAAAAAAGCAATGCTAACACCAATCATATTTAATGATATCAATATGAACAAACAAGCTGGGTAATTTTCAGTGTTTCAATTTTCAGTCCTCTTTTTTTTATGAGAATCACCAATTTCGACTTTTTCCAACACTTGAGAGAATTGACCCAGTTCTTTTTTTCTTAAATTAGACTTATGAGAATCCATCAGGGTTTTTTTTTATAATTATAATCAAATCAATTTTCAAATAGGGTGGTTCTCACAAATGTGATACCAGTCGATTTTCATATCCAATTTTCACAATTCAAATCTCAATTCATTCACTCAATTAAGTTTTACAAAACAATACCAACAACGCAATAGGGCAACACAAGCAATGAGACGATGCAACATCAATGTAATAAACAACAAGACAAAACCAACAATGAAATAACAAAATAATAACCAAGCAACGCAGCAACAGAACAACACCAATAACGTAATGGGGCAACAACCAAGCAACGTGACAAAACAAAGCATCAACCAAACAACACAAAGGAGAAGCAAGCAATGTGCATTATGAAAAAATAAATGTTTTGCAATTAAACTTGCAACTAGGTTTTAATTGCAA
>Ga0116229_10002062_pt1 | contig 32237 bp, 21 predicted proteins | sample S1TSphgellanicum_3_FD_87313 | JGI IMG/M metagenome (GOLD analysis project Ga0116229, IMG submission 87313) | Host-associated microbial communities from peat moss isolated from Minnesota, USA - S1T2_Fc - Sphagnum magellanicum MG | ecosystem: Host-associated > Plants > Peat moss > Unclassified...
TGCACCAAGTCAGGGTATCAATATTTTTATTAAAAAAGTTTAATAGGTTCTCATGATGTTAATCCTAATAAATTTAAGAACAGCCAATTATCGTTTCGCGGTTCTCACTCACTAGTTTTGTTTCTTTCAAATTAAAAATGAAAACCAAAATTACAAACAAATTATGGATTTTATTTTAGTTTTAAAAAATTAAAAAATCATAGTTATCCGTAAAGTAATGAAAACACAGCACCCGAATCCCGAGTTTGGTCATATATGAGGTGAGATTCTTAAAAAACTTGCAAAAAAAAAGTACATTAGCATTAAGGGGGGTTTGAAACTCACTAAACTGAGTTTCATCCTATCTTTCATTTTTCCTGAGCGCCTCCACTGCTGCTACATATATTTTCACTGCTCCTAGCCCTACAACTACTATATTTAGTTTGAACCTTATGCATTAAATGCACAACCTTGTTTAATGGTTGTGCATTAAACCTTGTGCGCATTATCATGAGACCCTGACCCGGGTAAATGATTTATCTCACCCGGGTCTTAGTAATAGGGTTTTTCAGAATCCGGTTCTCAGATTCTCATGCAACTGAGAACCAGTGATCAAGGGTTCAGTGACCATATCACAGAAAGTAACCTTCAAGGTTTAAAATAAGGATAAACAGATGATAACCGAGTGGTTTTCAAAAGCATTTTTGATACCCACTCAACATTGTTTAACACTTGCCCTCACCTCATAATCAGTGATTTTAAATTTTCAAATTTTTGTAACCAAACCCAACCTTGGTAGAATAACAATGCAAAGTGTTTCTCAAAAACCTGGATCAATAACCTTTTCATCCCTGAAAATATCACTATTGTGTTAATGAATAGTTGGATTGTAATTGTTTTTTAGCTTCAATGACAACTATGACAATCACCTTTTTAAAGTTTTGTTTTGAACTTTGTGTTCAAAATTTGTAATTATATTATCTTTAAATTGCAAAGAAAAAAAACTCTTGCCTTGCTAGCTAAAAAGATTTAAGATTATTTGTCAAAGCCTAAAACACCTGACCTTGTAGGACATTATGAAATTCTTGACATGTGTTTTTAACGGGGTATTTAAAAACCTTGATAAAAAACCTGTTTGTACTTGTCTGAATTTTTGTTAAAGAATTAAGCTTTTTACCCATTTAATCACATGCCCTAACCCTTGCCCACACCTCATAATTGTTTTTTTTGGGTTTCTGAGACTTACACCCAAATGATTTTTTAAACCTCATAAAACTTTTAAAAATAGACCCAGGCAAGTCTTTGAATTTTTTATTTTCAAATACCCAAATACTATTATCCCCCAAAAAAAAAGACTCATCCGATCCTAACTTATCAAGAAAACCTCAGATTCTAAGAGTTTTCTAATTTCAAAGAAGCTCTAGTCCACTTCAAAAAATAAATGAATAAATCTTTTTGGGTCTAGTCATGGCTCTCCACATTTCGAGACTCTTGGTTGTTCTAAAACTAGTTCTGTTTGCCCATGCATGCTTAATAAAAGCTAAAAATCATACATGCATGTCTACCATCTTAGGGCAAAAATAAATTTTTATAACATAAAAGGCAACAACAATGAAAGCAAATTAATCAATTAAAAATTATTTTCATTATGATTTTTGTTATCAAATGTTCATCAAAACCTTATTGAATTTTTTAAAGATAACATCAAATTAATTCAAAACATTTATATCTCAAAAAATATTTTTATATTAAATTTTAATTTATTTTCAAAGTGACATGTTTTATTTTAATCAATTCTTCCATAATCTTTCAAATCTAGTTTCTAAGAATCACATTTTAGTAAGATTGAATTTTGTGGTAAGTATTTGTATGTTCAAACAAATTTCATTTAAAAATTTAGTCATATGAATTTTACATTTCATAATGATATGGAACTCATGATAGAAAAAGGCAAGTGACAACCCAAAAAATAAAATGATATAGAGGTATAATTAAATCACTTACCCAACATTCTTATTTTGAGAAGAAACCCAACAAGTAGATGAGTAGACTACCAATCAACCCATCAATTGGATGGGTGCATCCAAAATCTACACATGCTCATCCATTAGCTTGGGGCAACAACAATCCTACAAGATTCAGTTTCGAACCAGATCTTGTTCTACCTACCTTCACATTGCTCAAAACTGGTTTTTTTTAAATTACAGTACTCCACAACCAATAAAAAATGACAACCTATATCAATTATCCGAAAAAAAGAACATAAAAACTTATAAAAATAAACATGAAAATAAAATGTATATATATATTTTTTATTTTATTTTTAAATGAAGAACCAGACCCTAGATAATAACATGTTTATGCCCCAGTTCCAGGTCTGGGTTTGAGTAAGTTACTTTATTTTACTTTAAATTCAAAAATTTAAACCAGCAGTCCAAGTACCCAAGAACCAGAATTTGCTAATTCTCAGTCTCATGCGCAGGCAGAGAACCGAACAGCACTGGATAGAACCTGATAACAAGTATCACAGGGCTTTCCATAATTTTTTTAAAGAATTGGAATGGGTGTTTAAATGTGGTAAAACCCATGGCTTCAGGCTTTTACCCTATACATCATTTATTTCAATCAATTATACTAGACATGAAACTGGTTTTTGATAACACACCATGAATTTACAATTGTTGAAAACCCGCTGACAGCCTCCTTTTGTTGGTGAGCTGTTGCAAAATTGCCCGCTTAAAAAAATTAAAGAAGAATATTTTTTCATAGATTTTTGAAATTTTGGTCAAATTTGATCGCACTTCAAAAAAAATAGTTCATCAGATTTAGACAGGTTCCTAGTGTTAAGTGAGGTTTCGTAAGCTATTTTCCAATTTAGAATGAACGTGAAGAGAACTTTTAGGTTTTCTTTTACGTGGTCACAAATTCTTTTCAATGAATCCACCATGATTCTGCAGAAAAAGTTATGTTTCCCATTTTACTAGTTATGGAATTACCTGCTCTGAAATCATGTTATTTTCCCAGTGCTAAAAACATTTGTACAAGTTCAAAAGGTAATTTCAACCAAGATGCATAATTTTGATATAAGAAGCAACAAATCCCCAAATGTTTTCCAAAATATAGTTGTATTTCAACCTGGTACTTTTAGGTCTTCTCTTATGTCACAATATCCTTTGGACTAATCTACCATGATTATAAGGAAAAGTATGCAAATTTATTTGTAATTACTTCCTCTAAAAACAAGGTAATTGCCAGCTACTCGAAACATTTGCACAAGTTTAGTAGCCTCAAATCCAACTAAAACCCCTTTCATAGGAGATGCAACAGTCTAACCCTAAAGTTCAAAACTGAGTTGCATTTCAACTGATCTGTAATAAAACCCCGTGCTTGGACCGAGATTGATATTGGGGTCAAATTCTAAGGTAGAGCAAATCAGAATTTCTTCTCCACTTTCCAACCCATCCACAGTATCTATATATGAAGGAAGGTAGTTTGTTTTGTTTTGTAGTTACAAGATCTACCCAACTGGGATGCTTCAGATCATGTTCTTGGTGTCTTTGGAAAGCTCTCAACAAGGAAGGATGCATGGGCTTGGTTCCATCAAGTTTGGACTTGCAGTGCAAAAGTTCTTGAATATTGAATGATTTTTTCATTGAAATTAAATTAAATTGCAACTGAAAATTTTGGAGGAATTGGAATGTGCCTTTGGTGTTGTTGGAAAGATCTTGATGAGAAACAATTAATGGAATTTATTTGGTAAGATTTGGGTTCCAAATGTGGGAGATATTGATTTTAAAGTGATTTCTCCTGCTGAAAATTCAAATAAATTCCAAAAAACCAGGCTTTGGAAAGAAAACTCAGTTGAGGACGTGGTAATATTTCGGCCAACAGCACAGTCCACACTAGTAATGAATAATAAGGAACTGTCCAAAATCTGTTATTTGGTAATTTTAGGTGCATGCAGAGTGGCAGTTGCAAACACAACCCTTGAGATCCTGATTAAGTTCACAAAAATATCAACGCCATCATGTTTTCTGAAAATTTTCCAGAAGAATTTCAAATGATTTTTTTAAATCATTTTATTTGAAGAAATAATTATTTTTAATTCATTTCCTCAAAAAATAATTCAAATAATTCTTCAAAAGATTTCTCTGCACAAAGTTTATGTAAACTGTGAACTCTATTCTTCTTATACAAAACAATTGACTACACTTAAAAAATGAGAAAGAAAGAATGTCCATAAATTAATTCCATGTGAATGAGAAGCTGCAGCACATATTGGGATCTACAAATCATGAGAGCCGCCCAGTGTGAAGCCTGGGTCCCAGAATTTGACAAACCCAATCTTCAAAATATCTAAAGATCATGATTCTGGTAAATTCAAAAGGGTTCCTTAGATCATGATCTTGCAGGAAGGAAATGAATTCAGACGAGCGTTTCTTTTACTGGCGAATTTTCGCCAAATCCATACCTGATAAATATGATTTTGAACAACAGGAAGGATTTTCCATTAAAAAGATGACTCAAATTCGCCAGATCTCGAAAAAAATTCTACCAATCACCAGATTTTTGTTATTAGTTCCAATAGGTAGCAAAAAATAGAGAAAGATTCCCATTTTTTCCTACTTCCATATCAGTACATGTGATCAAATTTGGCTAATTCACTTTCGAGATGATACCCACCTTGGCTGCATCACAAAATTGGAAAAAAACCACGATTCGGATTACACATAATATAAGATCTTGATCCTCTGTGTTTACATTTAAGTACTTTTTTCACTGACTTAATTTACAGGGAAACACCAATCGAGGTAATGAGCTGCAGCACTTGGGAATACTGTTCTTTATCATCCCTTCATGCATGCAGGTAGAATTATGGTTCAAGTGTCATGAGAAAAAATGATTGACAGCTTCAGGAGCTGACCAGAAAGACAGAAAGAAAAAGTCGTCATTTCTTCAACTCACTCAGGCTTTTTCCAATAATTTCATGCATCAAGACGTCTATTACGTCATTTTTGAAATGGTCACATGGATGCAGGGTTTTTTTTTTCAATTTTCTAATAATTTCGTCAATTTGGCAATTTTTTCCACAATATGTGTAAATTTAGTTTCAAAGTTTTACACCAGAAAATATATATATATCCAAAATTTCCCCCATTTTTTGTTTTAAAATTCTTCAATTTTTGTGGGCAGAGGGGGAAAAAAAAAGAAAAAAATTTGTAAACAGAAATTAATGCAGTAAATAATTTGCAAAAATCATCATCGTTATGAATGTGCACGGTTTGTGGAATCCGTACATTCGGTCGCCATTCGCACTTGCGGCAGGCGACAGGAGGCGCAAGATGTCAGCTTGGCGATAACAGATAAATACGACAATATTCCGCCCTGCTGCGCAAGGGAGTGGGGGAATCATCTGTCACATCTGTTCGTTACCGCGTCTGGGCGGCGCACGGCTTTGGTACGATGATGATACGACAACAATCGATTTCGGAAGTGTGGCCGTACGTACTCAGACGCCAAGCGATCCAAAATTGTTACAATGGTAATCGATTGAGAGATCCGTGGATGCGCCTGAACTACGGACACGTGCAAAATTAAACCATCCGTATTAATACAATAAGTATATAATTAATGTACTAGGATTAGATTGCTTAATCGGCACGTGCACTAATTAGAAGGGATGTACCTTTCAATTGATTAGCCAATTGAACACCCGCAACCAACAAACGACCGGGCCGACGCACAGTTGGATGTTGCGTTGAGGGCGACAGAAAGAGCTGTCGTTCAAGCTTTGACTGACGTCACCCGTCCGCCGTATGCATTTGTGCGTGGGGGGCTAGATTTGGACTTGTTTCCGTTGACGACAAAAACGAGGACTAGCGTCGCCGCCACTGGCAGCTTTTGGGATTTTGCGTTGGCGACAAAAAGGGGCACCATGGAACCTATATAGCCTGATCTGCACCCGCACATAATGAATGATTCCAACTGCCTACTTGGATTTTGCGTTGGCGACAAAAGAATCGAGCAATAGCCCGGCATCCTCTGAACGACGTCAAATTCAAAATTTTCTCTTTTTTTAATTGACTCCATGAAAGGGGTGTTAATTTATTTTTTCATACGAGTGCCTAATTTTTTCATCATGATCTCGTACGTAGTAGAAAACAAATTCTCTTGACGCTGAGTGTTAGAATTAAGATTAATCAGATGACATGCAAAAAGTTTGCCTCATCAGACGGCTCAGTAACAGTATCAGAATGCTCATAATTCCACTTCCAGTTGCAGCCTAACGTTCTCATCTTGATGAGAAAAAATTTCAGTTTCAAAATATCACTCACTAGCTCTGGATATCTGGGATTGCATGTATGCCCTTTCAGATCACCTGTGCTACGTCCCCCATAGATAATCAATTGGGTTTGAACGTTGAAATCTGAAGATGGAATGTGATGATCTGTGCAGCTGCACAGGTGTGTGAGAGCCATCACACAAGTCTGCAAATTCTCCTGCAAATCTCATCAGATTGATTGATTTGGGGACCTTAATCACGTGTGCACAGCATCTGAGAAGCTCATCATATCTGGAATCTGCATGCACAGCAAAATGCACGTACAAACGCTTTCCACACGAGTTTCCAAGATAACTCCCAACAATTACTGCACACAAACTTCAAAAAACGTCTTTGGACGTACTTGAAAGTTGAACTAGGAAGTTGAACCCATCAAATCCTGAATCCTATAACTTGTAACTACAGCTTGAATGCTGCAGTAGTTAGGAGTCATGGGTATTGTGACAAAATTGATGCCCCAGGTGGACTTCTGCAAATCTAAACATTGCATGTAGTGGAACACAAATATATGCATTTTATATATGTTCTTCTGCACTCTACTAGTGTTGATGATGATAGCACAGTGCATCAGTGCCCTGGGGTTCAGAACATAAGAGACAGAGCCAGAGATGGTTCAGACCTGCTGGTTTTAATATTGTTCTGGATTGAAGTAGCTCCAGTTTCTTCATTACCCGGGAGAGAATTCAGAAATTTCAGATTCACATGATGACACAGTTTTTCTAAGTTCTGAGCCTTTTGCAACCGTGACTTGTGCAGTAAGCATCTCCATAATTAATTGCAGTCACTAGAAGAAAGAGAATGGAATTGAGATCTGCATCTAGCTAGATCAGAATCATGACGAACGACAAGTTCAACATCACCATCATTTCACACTGCAAAATTCAAAAACTGTAGAGTCGGGGATTTGCATTACAGCTGCAGTTGTAAGTCATGTGTTTTCTTGAGTTTCTTCTGCACATAATGAAGATGAAGAAACTGGAAAGCTACTGTGGTGCGAGAGTCAAGATGAATCAGCTGCTGCTGGGAACTCTGATCACACTCTTATTACAAATTCCTGAGCTGCAGACCCAAGTCAAAGTTTCTGTCCAGAGCAAATGTCAATCATCTTCTAGCTAGTAGCTAGCTAGATAAAGGTCTGATGAAACATTCACCTCTCAGCTGGTTGACTCTTCCCTAACCCTTGGAGATCGTTCTGAAACCGACCTACAGCACTCCCAGGGAACCTACTTATTGCAAATTTTTTTCTCTGTTTTTCTTCAGATCTTCCAGTGTTATGATTTTCCAACCTGCATTAGTCATGACACGAATTCCTCAAGACATGGATCTTTCCAGAACCCACTTCCGGAAATCCATCATTGCAGCGAATGGGTACTTCTTCGCATCATGAACTATGGCATACACTTTGGGGTTGAATCACGCATTCCCGTTGTTGCTGGGACCATCTCCACGTGGGCGCAGAGCTTCTCGATCTTGCAGCTGAATACACAGAACACAGACATGAATCATCAGCTCATGATCCCGAAAACTTGAAAGACATGAAGTGGAGAATCATGAATTGAAGCATGAGCATTCAGACCTGCAATATTGCATCAGCAATTCCAGCTTCAACAATAGCGCCATTTGCTCCTTGTGCAACGCCCAAAGTTTCCGCATCTGTCCACACCAAAACACATAGAATATGTGAGCAAAAGAAGTTCCTGATCATCTGCACTCATGAGTTGCACAGCTGTGAATCTGACATGTTTAGCTGCTGGTGTTTTACATAGAGAAGCTCATCATGGAACCACCCACAAGCCGAAGACATGATTGTCTGCAAGGGCCTCCTGCGCTAGGAGCTGTAGCTTGTACATACAATACAACCACTGGGGTTTGAAGGAAGAAATGTAGTTACCAATGGCAGCTTGCTGTGCAGTAGTGGGCAGCATACGCACAATACGAATGTCAAGGATATCTTGAGCTACACGCATGTTGTTTTCAGCCATAGCCTTGTGGTAAACCGCACTGCACAAATCAATAAGTCCAGAAATTGAAGCATCAACAAGCTGCAGCATCTGGCTTAATACTACTAGGGTTTGAATCTGAGAGATTCAGATTCCACAGAAAATGCATGTGAGTTCACAACAAAGGTTCTCAAAGAATCTCAGAGGAGGAAATTGATTGATGGGATCTTAGATTCTTATACCTGGCTGCTTCTTCTTCTGTGGCATACATGCCAGTATACTCAACGTAGGGACTGCAAAAACAAGATGGAGATCAAGCTGAGACTTAGTCATGACAGTACTCATTGACCTTTGCACCGCAGCAAGCTTGCAGCTTGCAGCATGCAATTGTGTGACCATGGAGATCAGATTGAATGATGATCAGTAGTTCAGGGATGGAGTTGTTGGAATTATTCTTACCGATAGCCTCCAATTCCCCGACGAAAACCCGTTTTGTAATGGGCTGCAAAGGTCCCATTTTCCATCTTTGTCACAAACGGGTATTTCAACACCGCAGCAGCTGGTCCATCACTGTCTCGCACACTGTCTCGCTGCAGGAACATCAGCATCTGGTTCTTGGTGAGATGCCTCAGCTGCAAAAAAAACATTGTGCAAACCATTACCACGCAGAAACCTCAATCACAAAGCACCCATCTTCTTACAACCCCAAGAAAACTCCAGATGCAGCATAATTTATGACATGTAGGGATCAATCGGAGAGAATGGGTGGAGGATGGATCTGACTTACCCTTTCAAGTCCAGCTTGGTACTGCTCGGCGGGTTTGAAATTTATTTTGTGCAGAAACTCTTGCACATTCAGCGCAAGAACTGCTCGATCAAAAGTCCTACAATTAATATCACCCAAGAATTCAGAAATCACTCCAGACTTCAACTGCATTTTCAGTAACCATCAGGTGATGCTGCAACTTCCAGGTTTTGAACGAGGACCGTAGTCAAGCAGAAACAAGTACATAATACATTCCAGCTTGAGCACATCAGGATGCATGCAGCAGCAACAGATCTATACTAAAAGAACCTGGACATTGCAAACATATAGAACTCAGGGGTATACCTTGCAGCCTCTTCTTCAGTCGAGTATGAACCTATGTTCCAAGACAAAGCAGAAAAATCAACAGAGGATCTCACAGACAGTTAGACTTGCATTGTAGTGCAGGAACATGTCCGGCCTCATGCATACTCAAATAGAACTCTCAATTGCAAAACATAGTTTTCTATGACTTTCTCAAACTGGAGTGAAGCAAGTCTTGAGGATGTAAGGGTGGATGGAGAAAAAGAACAACTACCGAGAAACCGTTCAACTCCGCAATCCCTGCAACCACAAAACGCACATGGCATTAGGTTTGGAATCATAATAGAATCATGGTTACAGCTTCTCTACTGCATTATGAATGTCATGCAAGAAAACAAACTGTTCAGCAACAGAGGATTGGAGAGTCTGTGGAGAGCTCACCAGAAACGGGTATCCCACCAACCAGTGTACCGGTTGTAGACAACTCCTTGATATTGAGAGGTTAGTGGCGGAAAACGTCGACGTCTCCTTGACTGCGATCTGCCGGCTTCGGCCGAATGTGCTGTGTTGATTGGGTTGATGACATTCCCAGCGACTCCTTGGGGGCGTCGTCGTCGTCTCCTTGCGTGTCTGCCGGCCGCGCGAGCTGCTCTGTTTGGCTGGTTGACATTAGTACCTGCAATGGCGACGGCTTCTGCAAGAACCGGCAGAACTACTTCGTCCTCGTTCATGATCTCCTCAATGGGCGCATCGTCTAGGTCGTTATCCGGCAACTGCTGTTGCTGCTCCTCAGAGGCATTTTCAACAAGAGGCAACTGCACATCATGAGTACTCTGATCGACTCCATCACCTTTTTCTTCTTCTTGCACCGTGATGGTCAGGTGCAGCTGAACTGCCAGAGTTTCATCAATATCGCCACCAGGTTTAGCTCTGTCAAGATCTTTTTCACAAGTTGCTGCTGCTATTGCAACTCCAGTTGGATGCACTTCAGGAGCGGGTACTAGATCGACACTGCCGGGGCTTGCAAGCGTGTACCTCGGAACGCGGAATCTCGACTTCTTGGAGGCAGGAGGACAGTGCTCCTTCTCATGTGGAGAGCTTGGCACCCAGTGCATGGGTACGCCCCATGCAAAGCTCGGCAGCTCATTGCTTGTTGGATGATGCAGAAAGGTTCCATGAGGAGGAGGAGGAGGTAGTGCCGCCAATGCTTGGACAATATGAAGCCATCCGAGCTCCGCCGGCAGCTCTGGCATCTCGACTGTGACCTCGCCCATGGGTGGCGGTGGCAGGGGGATGTAGATTTCCACCGGCGGAATTGCAAGAGTCCGAGCTGTTGCCGAGACCACTCGAGGAGGAGGGTTCTGGTCCTCTGCGGCTTCTACCTGTATCTCCTCATCAGCGGCTGCTGCTAAAGGAAGCTTGTTCAGGTTGAAGTGAGCCATCTTTTTTTCTTGTTGGATAGGAACTTGACAACGACGAGATGAGCACGAAAAGTCACGGATAAAACTAGTATAGAAGGAAGCTGCAAATCGTTGAGAAACGAAGTTGGATATCTATCTTGTGAAAACCCAAAGAAAGTACAAGCTCGAGAGAAACTTTGCAAAACTATGAACGATCAGAAACTGATGCTCATGAAAACCAAAAGAAAATTCTGGCTTGACAAACTTTGCAAAACTATTAAACCATGAACGATCAGAAAGGAAGATTGTGAAACACAAGCAAAGGAGGAAAGTCTAGCGAAAGAGTTGTAAGGAAAGAAATAAGATCTGCAAACAATAAACAAACAAAAGGAGTAAAGAACGAGAGAGAGAGAGAGAGAGAGAGAGAGAGAGAGGAAGCACAAGCAAAGGAGGCAAGAGCGAAAGACAAGGAGGGAAGGAAGAAAGATCGGCAAACAAACGAAGGAGTGAAGAGCGCGAGAGAGAGAGAAAGGAAGTTCAGGAAGCACAATAGAAAGGAAAGGAGAGGAAACGAAGAACCTTGTGTTTCCTAAATAATTAGATAAAGAACAACGTTCCCAAAATGTTCCCAGTTTCTTTGTCCAAAAATGACAAAATTTGTCAAACCATAAAAGCACTGCTCATCAGCATTCTTTTTTTCATTTCTTTTTTTTTTGTATCCTGGTGATGTCAAAAGGAAAAATGGGATTTTATATTTTTGATCAACTTTCTGAGGATTTTTTTTTTCCCCTGAAATTTTTTCACCACATTTTGACTCAGTCTTTAATGAATTGGGGCATTTTGATCATCAATTTTACTATTTTGCACAATTTTGTAAAAATCTATTGCCAGTGAGTTTTAAATCTTTTGTGAAATGCACACTAGTAAGTGATGCTAGTAGTGTTTTTTATTTTCAAGTTTGTGATGTCATCACATTGGTGATCATCCACAAGGAGATTTAACACATTTGGCTATAAACCAACTATCAAACTTGTAAAAAATGTATTAAAATCTTTTTATATACTAGCTACTCAAGCTTGAATAATGTGTAGATTCAACATGGCAATTTTTTAAATCTTTTTGTATTTTTGGATTTTTTTTAAAAGAGAATATTCAACAAAACAAATTTGCCAAATGATGAAAAGTTTCACCCAAAAATAAACATTGGATGCTACATCATAAATTTGAAATGAAAAAACATTTTTCATCAGAGTGTGTAATCAGCATAACCATTTGGCAACTGGATTTATAACCACAAACTAAATCTTTAAACCACAAAGTTAATCTCAAAACTTAAACCTTAATGTCAAAACCTAAATGTCAAGGACTAGAACAAAAGATTTTTTATCTATGAAACTTCTAATGCCATGAAAATAGGAAGCAAGTTCCATGGAAGTGAATAGAGTTGGATTATGGTTGGATATATTTCTAACAATTTCTTTGATTTTTAACTCTCAGAAATTCTAAATATCATCAAGGTCACATTTAAAAGGTTTGATTTCATACTAATCATATATCACAGTGGTCCATCATAAACCAAAATTTCAAAACTCACACAAGATCGTTATTATGGATACTTTAATGTCATCACTATAAGAATGAACCAATCTTGGGTGGGTAAATGTTTTACCTATGTACACCCATGAATATATTATGGAAAATACATATTACCCTGCCCAGCTGGTAATTTTTTGTTACCCTTTTAATCAACCTATCCAACTCCTAAACGTTTCAAAATTGATTAACCCTTTTCTTTTTAGTATATATTTGAGGTTTAGCCCTAAATTCCAAGGGAGGGTAATTGTTTTGAAGCAGGTAAAAGGATGGTATATGCCAAAATCATTCTACAGCAAATTGTATGCATTTCCATGTTTTGCAATGCATGTGACTTTGATAGGCCTCTAAAATTATGCTGACTAATGGTTGAACATTTTTTTTTGACATTTTATTTATGTTTGTAACATTATTACCATGAACAATTTCTTTTACCATATCTCTTGGAATACCTTTAGTTTTTATTGCGATTTTCCATCATAAGCATGCTTTGAATGTATTCTTGAGGCTATTGACTAGTTTGATGTTATTTTTTTAATTTTCTGTTAATATAGGATGTTTGAAATTTCAGAGGTTTGTGGTTGTCAAGGAAATTGCTAAAGTAATTGTCTTTCTCCACGTTGAAAATGTGCCAAAATTTTGTAAATAGTTTCATTTACCCTACATATTTTACACACTTATATCCACATCGCACATAAAGGGTAAATGATGAATATTTTTCCTTCCTCTGCCCTTGTGAAAAGGGTAAATGATCTTCATTTACTATTGACACAATCTGAAATAACAATTTTGCAAAGCTTAATACCCTTACCTTTACCCAGTTTGGAAAATTCAAGCCTACATATGCCTTCATGAAGGTGATATTAGAAATTTTATAGTTACCCTTACCTAGCTAATATACTAAAATATACCCACCCGAGACTACAGCCAACCTTCTGAGTGAATTTTAGGGTTGGATTGGGGTTGGATAGATTTTTAATTAACAAACTAGCACTCTAACATTTATCTTCTTACAGTTTTTCTCAAATTTTTTTTGTTGTTTTCTTTTTAACTTTCTAAATTATGATCATGGTCACATTTAAAGGAGTTGGACTGTGAAGCAATCACATCCCACCCTCCCATCTCGACCTAAATCACAATGCTCACACAAGATTTTCTCTTGTGCCTATTTTAATTTCATCACTATGGCAACTAACATTGTAAGTGAAGGTCGATGAGATTAGAGTTGGATAGATTTCTAACAAACCTGCACTCTTACATCTCTCTTTTCTTATATTTGTTTGTTGTTCTTGTTGAGAAGCTTTTGTAATGGTTAACAATAGACTTTTCTCATGGGGACCATTTTGACCTAGTTTGCAACTTGGTGAGTATTAACATTAGTAAAACAATTGTTTTCTGAGGTTTTGCAATGACCAGTTTTCACCCCAAAACATAATGAACTCATCTGATTTTGATAATAATAACTGAAAAATTTCCAGATTTCTATGTTAGGTTCCAATAGGTAGTCAGCAATATAATAGGATGCTTTTAGCTAATTCTTTTGATGGAAGACTCACACTTTGGTGCATCACAAACTGAAAAAGCAAACCCTGATTATCAATGTGATTACCTAGAGTTGGATTGTGTAGTGACGAGTGTTGGTCAGTTGAAGAGTTTTGACCCAGTTATCAACCTGAGTATTGATAACCTATTGATCAATTTTTGACAACCGGTTAATAACCTAATTGTTTGGTATTGAATTTTTGAATCTTAATAACCTACCCAGATGATTTAGTTATCATCTAGGTGAATTATAAATCTTACAATGCTAGGCATGTTTATGATACAAAGTAGAAATATAGAAGAATTTAACCCTATATCTTGCTAATAACTAGCAAGATAAATGACATTTATTGACCATTATTTGCTAACCTATCCTTATGCATAATCAATGAACAATGGTTATTAGTCAAGAAATATTGATAACCTAGTTGACAATTCAAATTGATATCGGAAACCTAACCAACACTCAACTTTTAATAAATAGCGCACCCAATTATTATGAAAAACTAAATAACCAGCAAACATTGGTAGTAACTCCACCCACACCAGAAATGTGAGCCTTTACCAATGTCTAGTGTTGGGTGGGTATATGGATATTAATATATCAGTCAAGTTAGGGTGAATTCCAAAATTCAAAAAATGTATTAGGTGAGTTAAGGGATATGTAAGCTTCAACTAACCAAGGCTAAGGGTCTGTAGGCTTTGCAAAATTATTGTTTTCAGTAAAGGTAAAAATAAATGACAAACATTTACCCTATTCATTAGAGGTAAATATTTTCCTCATTCACCCTAGATTTGGCATTTGGATATAAATGGATAAATGTCATTGAAATCAAAATTACACAAGTGTGCCACATCACAAAGTGGAAAACAACAATTGATTATGCAATTGGCATTGCAAACTACAAATTCTTTTGCCTTGGTGAAGATAAACCTAAAATATATATTAGGCTGGAAAAATAGCAACAGGGAAAGTCTGAAATTTACAAGTTGGCTAGGGTAATCAAAAGAGTAGCCAAAAATAAATTATGTGGTTAGCATGGTATATATTTACCCTGATATATACTTGCAAATATATCCGAGCAAAAGACTTACCCGCCCAACCACTGAAGTCTATCACATCCAAAATAGTAAGTACAAGAAACAGCTAGTGAAGTAGTACATGTCCATTTGATTTGCACCATTTGTGGTCATTATTAGAATGGCAAGCAGTGGTGGAGGTGGTGGTGGTGGGGACCAGTTTACACTCACACCAGTTATTGCTTGTGTCTCTTTTGAGTTAAAGACATTAAGACCTTGCAAGTTTTTTCAAGTGGGGGAGTATCATCATATACAATGCTAATAAAAACTTCATTTTCAAGCTTCAATGCATGGGTTTCTCCCACACTGGCCAAACCATCCAAAGACATTTTTTTTTCTTCTTTTTATTTTTTTCCTCATGTGTATACTTGTGGATCCATGGGGTTGGTTCATCAAGGCAGCCAATGTTTCTGATAAATCATGTGTGAATAAGTAAGTCAGCTGTTTTGTTTTTGTTTTTTGGACCACATTGGCATTTGGCAGATATCCAAAAAAACCTTCTGCATTTACATAGTTGGGCACTTTGTGAAAAGTACTTACACATAAGTACATGATTAACTTCAAAAGAATGAGAAGGTAAAAGCAGTGACTCATAAGTTTGTGTTTGCAAGTATCATGCAATGATATTTTTTCAAATAAAATTAATCAGGAAAAAAATTAATTAGTGTAAATTCAAATAATTTTTGCTAATTTTTAGGGAATTTTTTTCAGGGGGAGCTTTTGGGTGTTTATTCAATGTTTATCTCCATTTGGCTGAGATTATTACCCAATTATTTTTACATCAGTTTCGGTTAACAATTTTTCAAAGTCCAAAAACCTCGCTAATTGATGTGAACTTGTGAAATAATGCAATGGAAAGCACCAACCCCAGCTGGCGGTTATTTTTTAAAAGTAAACAATAACCAGCCAACAGTACCTAGTCTGGACTCCAGACCACAAATTATTATTATTTCAATGCTGGATTATTTCAGCAAAAAGTGCTGATTATCAGTAGTACGTCAGTGCATCTTGGCATTCGGGCACTGATGGCACTTCCTTTGTTGGTGTGTAAAACATTTAGCAAAAGGGAAATTGATACAAACCACAGATACCACAGTATACATGCTTGTAAAGATTTGAAGCAATACAACTAGATAACCCTTAGAATTTGCTTTCTAAATCAAAGGCATTCTGCCATGTTCCATTCCTATTTGTTGCATGATGCAATACATTCTTTATCAAAGTAATTTCTCTTTTTTTTGAAAAGTATATTTCATTCAATTTTGTTCTATAACAACTTGTCACATGTCTCTTTCTGAGATTAGGGTAAGAAGTATTATTGTTGTAGGTAAAGCCCGAGGTCATGGAGTTTTTACTGGAACAAGGAACCATGCAAGGCAAAGCCAAAGATAGGCATGTATTTCAATAAAGCCCATCCTGTAAAGCTTGTGGCCAAGGGCTTTACAATGGGTAAACACCATAGCTGCATGGCAGTGTGGTAGCAACAAGACAAGCAAGCTTTACAATCTTGGTAAAGTTTGTCGAGAGGGTAGGTGGGCTTTCCAACTCAAGAAATGGAAGAAAATTTTCATCCTGTAACATGGCGTCCCAATACACGGGTTTTAAGAAAGCTAGGTCTCTATGTTCCTTTAAAACTTGTAACCCAAATTGAATTTCTAAGGAGGAACAAAGGATCACCGACCAATGTTGGTCTGGTACATAGGCATGTACCTGATACCAATACTGGTATCAAGGGCCCTTTCAATGTCATATGACCTGAGGCCATACTAGTCTTGTACCAGCACTAGCCTGGTAAGAACCTGAGGTAGTTTCAGATATACACCCACCTCATATGACTCTTCACATGAGATCTACCTCTATGCCTTCCTCATATTGGCCAAAAATCAGCCTTTACAAAATATTTGGACCAAGCTACCTAGGGTAAAATTACTCATCACAATCAATAGCCAATGGGCAAACACCCAGACCACCCCAGAAGAATGCCTTGACAAATTGTTTGTCTAGTGGGTAGTTGTTCAGAACAACTCCTAAATCTGAATGTCATGTTCAAAAAAATTAGTGTACATCATTTTTATCTCATAGTTTAGGGATGGAGGTTTTGTGTTTAGGAAACTTGGCTAACAATGTTTGGTAATGACAATTGACCCTTATCTCACAAGGCAACAGTTTTTTTTGGTGTGAATTTTCACCAAAATCTGAATCAAAAAGGTGCTTGTGAATAGGAAAGGGGGGGAAAAAAAAAAAAATTAAGTTGTGTTGTTGAATGCACCAGAGTCATGGGAATTTGTTTGTATTTATGGCTCCCACCTCCAACACATGGATGCCACCTCCACTGTAGATGGTTTGTGATGGAGGGTTCTATCCTACCCTTGAAAATTAGGGTATCGCACTCAAACAACCTCCCTTTCCCACATTCACCACTTGAGCTTCTTTGCTTTGCATTGAGTTTGCCACCTCCACCTCACAATGGTTTCTTTTCTTTCGCCGCTTGCCATAGCATTAGGATTTTGCAAGATTTTGCAAATGACTATTGAATATGCACAATGTCTAGCCTATGGATTCTAGGCTAGCTATTGAAGGCTAGAGCTATGAGGTTTTGTTGCTTGCAATGCAAGCATGGATTCTAGACTATGGACTACAAACTCCATGAGCCTTGGAAGTTGTCAAATGCTATTGACATTGGATTCTGAAGTTTACATTATTGATCACCATCATTGGTTACACAACACACCACTAATGATTCTTCATCAGCACCTATGATTCATTATTCATGAATCTTTTTTTCATGATCATTTATAAAAATGCAAGTCCTCAAAGTTCATTTTCAATTTTTATTTTTTTCTTATCATGAATATTGTGGTCTAGCTTTTTCATGTTGCGCAGCTATTATAGTTCATTTAATTTTTTTTAATTGGTTTCAATCCTATAGGCAGTCCATCGCCATTTTTTTTTTATCGAATGTTCATGGTAGGCCTCAATTTTCATTTTGTGTAGGCACTAGGCAACATCGGATTATCATTGTGGTGTGGCAGTCACACACTAGTAGGTGCCCATAATTGTTTTTGATCGTGTTCATGTTCATGGTTTAATTTTGTGTAGGCATTAGTGACTAGGCAACGCCGATCATGATCATGGTGCAATTGCAACAAGTGTATATAATTTTTTTCCCTCCTATTCATGGTTTAATTTTGTGTAAGCATTGGTGACTAAGCAACGCCAACCATGATCATAGTGCAATAGCAGCAGGTGTGAATAATTTTTTTCCCTCCTATTCATGTTTTCATTTTGTGTAGGCATTGAGCATAATTGATCATTGTCGTGGTGCGGCAGTCATGGGGTGGTAGGTGCCCACAATTTTTTTCCCTATTGTTCATGGTCTCATTTGTGTAAGTAAGTTAGGCTAAAATAATTTGGTGAAGTTAGGTTAAGTAGGCTAGGCTAACACCTACCTACTTAAGTGCCTTTTTTTTACTTACCTAAATCTATTTATTACTTACATACCTACCTATTAATTTTTTAAATAATAATCCAAAAATGATTTTAATTTTGGTATAAATTTGACTAGTCAAAAGGTCCATTGTTTACCAGTTAAATAGTCAATCATTTTGTCAGTCATGATGTTAATCAAAATGACATGGTCCAATGATTACTTAGTCATACTAGCAAGTCCAAATTGATTTATCCAAATTGACATGGTGGTTTTCTACGACTATCATTTTGGGTATTTTTACTAAAAACCCAGTCAAAAAAACAATGAATTATAGTAATGTTCATTTTTTTGTAAGTAACTAAATGATCATCATCATGGTGCGGCAATTATAAGTGGCCATAATTTTTTTGATCATATTCGTCATCTCATTTTGTGTAAGCATTGTCACAACGATTCATGATCTTTCATTAAGCAATAGATTTCCATTGTGATTGCCCAAACAATTGCCTAATCATTTGCAACTATCCATTGTCATTAGTGATTAGTGATCACCCAAGCTACACCACAACATCCCAATTGCAACCCATTGATCATCATGATCATTTTTTAAACTTGAGGTTTTGGATTAATTTTGTAAGCTAATCGTTGTGTTCATGTGTTGCATGCATTTTGTAATGCATCCATCTCCATCATAGCCATGCTTGCCATTACCACAAATCAACATCACAATTCCATTTCTAGTTATGTTTTCTAAAAACCAAACCTAATCATGGTGGTGTTGTGCACATTGCAATGGCCCTTTGTGAATTAATCTTTTTTTAATCCATTTGAAGTTCATTGTCATGCTACTAAAGTCCATGGCCATTTCATGATTATCTTGTTGGTTTCAATCTTTTGTTGGTTTTGGTCCTTGTGATACTCTAGGTATTAATAATCCATGATCCATCACCACTATTTTTTGTGAACATGTTCTTGGTCATCCTTTTGTTCATTGACATGTCAAAAATTATAGTCCCCAATGAACTTCAAATACAAATACCTTTTTGGTGACAAATTCTTGGCACTAATGGTGTTTCTTTTAGTAATTATCCACCTAATGATATTCCTACAATTGATATTGGGGAGTTTGAATGCATGATTGTGGATCCAGTAGTGGCAACTAAAAACATTGAAATTGCCACACACACAAAAAAAGGCCTATGCCTTGAATAGGCACTTCCAAAATATTTAAACAATGAAGTTTTGTAGGTTAAATCTATATTAGGTTCTAATGGGAAAGTTGCTCAAATGTGACATTTGCAAGATTTGCACACAAATTGAGAGCAAAGATAAACTCTTGGTTCCAAAGTTGGATTCTCTATGGAAACATGTTGGTTGTTGTAAGGCTTTGATAGCCATGCTAAGAGTAAAAGTGGGGGATCATTATTTCTTGAAAACAAATTATCATGTGGCTAATGAAAAGTAGTATTTTTCTAAGGGTTTTGAAATAGTGTTATAGCAAATAATGTATGGTGCAATTCAAGTTGACAAGAAAAAATAAATTGTGTAATTTTCTTTGATTTTGCACTTGTTTAACGATGGTTGTCCCATGACAGATTACACATCAATGTAGAAATTGTTTGTTTAGTTGAATGTTCTTGATAATCCAATGAAACATTGGTTTAATGGGGTAGGTTGGGAAATGATAGATTTTATGTGTGAATAAGTTTTTCTTTAAATTCAGAATTTTTTGGTTGTTGGAGGTTTCTTTCTTTAAGTTTAGATGAAGTTACTACTATCGATAACTAATCCTGGATTTTAGTCCATGTGTATGTGATGCAAGCATGGAAAAGGGTGTTTGTCCTCTTCACACTTCAACATGTTGTTGTAGGGGGTATTGCATACAATCTAACCTTTTTCATTATGCAATCCTTGCTACAACAAGGAGGGTTAACTAAAAAGGAGGTCATTGAAAGGTTCATCTGCTTTGGTGCAGATGGAGCTTCTCTTTTTAGGGATGCCACATTGGAGTGACATTTTAACTAAAGAAGAAGCATTATCCTTACATGATGGGGTTGCATTATATGGCCCATAAAACCAATCTTTTTACTGCAAGCTTTGTCAAACCTACCAATGGTGTCCAAGTTGGAAGATTTGCTCTAGTCCTTGGATGCTTACTTTTTGAACTCCCCTAAGTGTCATTTGGAATTCGCTACACTTGTCGAAATCGTGGAAACAAGAAAATTTAAGATTTTGATAAATGTTAAAACTCAATGGATTTCAATGTTGGAACCTTTGAATGTGTTCTGGCAAAATACAAGATGTTGATTATAAAGATGTCACAAAACAACATTAAAGTGTTGTTCAAGCAAGGTTGAATTCCAAGCTCCTTTGTGATCTTCACACATTGCTAGGCTTGTCATGTTTACTGTCATTATTCGAAACAATTAATGTTTTGATCAAATTTTCTCAAGGAAGGGATGTTTTCATTTATGATTTTGTAACAATGGTCAAAATTTGTCAAGCTGACCTTTTCATGATGTATTCTAATCCATTCACAAGCTACCAACATCAACATTTCCAAGTTTTTTGTGGCATTATGGACAATAGTTTTACCACATCACCCACGATTGGGTTACTAATTTCAACAATGGTATGGAAACCTTATATTTTCATATTGTTGGTCACTCCTATCAAGCTCACATTTTTTATGCAATTATTGGGGTAAATCAACCTATGTGTAGTGATTTTTTTTTACATCCATTGCACAAAGTGAAATGTTAATGTGTTGTTGTAAATGAAATGTTTTTGAGAAAATTAGAAAGGCGTTTTCTGGATTCAGAGTAGATGAATGACTTCAACATTATGTATCTTCAATTTTGGATGTAACCAAATGCAAATGTTTCTTTTTCTTTGCATCTCAATGTCATCAAGAAACACAATTGCGAATTAAAACAAGTGAAACCTTCTCCAGATCAAGTTGCTAAACCTTTGAATGTTAATTTCCTTGACATGCAATAGCCCATGTTTAAGCTCACTATGAAAACACAATTACAAACTTGTTGTTGGTGACAATTTCCAACAATCCATTGTTATGTCAACATTTAAGTGAATATATGGCTAGCAAAAATAGCAGTTGTTTCTGTGTATGGCTCAATGGAAGATGAAAAACTTTCTCCACTCTTGCATTCATGAAAGACACATTGCACAATCAATTTGGGCCACAGTTGGATACAACTATTCACATGTTTGCACAAGAGTTTTTTACTCAAAAGAACTTTCCTTATCATGAGGCCATTACCAGTTGGAAAGAGTAAAAAATGTGAATTGGTGCTACCACTTAAAAATGGGTGTTGGGCCTTGACTAGTCTTTTTATGTTTTAATGCTTTAATGTTTCCACGATCTAGACAAGCATGGTGATGTTGTGCCCGAACTTGATCATGAGATTTACTAACATTTCGGTGTAGTGGGTGGGATTTTGAGTTGCATTAAGCAAAGTCTGTTATCAGATTGGGGTTTAACTCCCCTTCAAAATTTTGGTGTGTTATGTGCAAATTAAAAAGGATGCTATTATTATGTCATTTGTGTAGCCATATTAGTCCTTTGTGTTGAATGAAGTAACTTGTATTGTGTTACGAGTGCCAATTGGAATTCGGTAGAAAACATTGGATTTGTCACTTTCAACTTCTTTTGAAACAATTATGTACGCCAAAAATAGCCTTACCAAGTGCTCATGGGGCCACCTATTCCTATGCCAAAAAATTTAGGTAAGCCACTTTGGCAAACAAAAGGATAGGAGTGATGCCACTCACTTACATTTAAAATTTATTTTTAAAAACCCTGCTATAAAGGTGCTAGACTATTTGAGATAATTAATGCAGGTTTGGGATATATTTTCCATGATCAATGATGTGCCTGGATTTGTAAAAAATGAAAAAAAAAGTCACGCCTATCTGATCAGGTTTTTTCTACACACAAGAAAGTTGTTCACATTTGTTCCTAAACAACTTGGTCATAAATGTGGGGTGTAAAACTTGAAGCAAAAAGTGAACATCAATGGCCTCTACCTTTGTTTGGTGATGAGCTTTCTTGTGTTCACTTTCAGTCTAGCATGTTTGGTAATATGATGCACATTGATCACACATGGGAGCATGTTTGGTAATAAGATGCACATTGGTGAGCAAGATAAAACTTCTCATAGTAGGGGCGTTCCCACAAGGTCCTACTATATTTTTCAAACCCTTGTACTATGGGAGGTTTTATCTTGCTCATTTCAAACCCAAATGGAGGTTTGGAAACAACTAAAAGAAGCCTGATGAAAGGTTACATAGACCCTTAAAACTTCCAAGGCTAAAAGTGATGAAAGAATGAATGCACAGTCTCTGAAAGCTTCAGTGTTCACTTATTAGCCTATTTACCCTAGTCTAATTTATTTTTAAAATACTCAATAACAGGACGAGGCTGGTATGTTCAAAAGGCAATACCAAACCAACGAGACATTGGACCAGTCTGTCCCCAAGCTAGATTGACTGACCCCACCATGCAGGACAGATGGTGCGAAGAGAGGAAACACTCTTCTGTTTTCTTCCTTTCCCATAAGTAGTAACCATGCACATGCCTAATAGTCACCAAGTGCCTGGCCAGTGAACCAGCACCTACCAGTGCACCATGATGGATGGATGATAATGGTCAAGAAACAGTTTTCTGTTAGGTTCCAGTTGCCCAGCTAACCATGGTGGTTAACTTAGTACCTTTTTTTTACTACCTATCTACTAACAACCCACAAGCAGTTTATTAGTATGTAAATAATAAAACCAGTCCTTACCTAAGTATAACCCATCTACTTACCTAGTTATTACCTATTTTCCTACCTATCTACCTATATACAACACCTATTTCTTACAAAATTGATTACCAAGGTGAAATCAAATATCAACTCAGTTGAGATTCATCCACAACTGAGGAATAACGAGCATCCAGTGGATGGTGTACTGGTGGGTGCTGGTTCACTGTGGCCCAAGTGCCTTACTTATCTGCTTACATAGTAACCTCATATATTCCCTACATACTTACCTAGTCAGGTGAAGGGGGAAGTAGGAGGGTTGACAAGATAGATCATTGAGGTGGAGCTTTGGTTACTCAGTTATGGTTAACTCAGTTGTGGTTCATCCAAAACTGAGGCATATCAGGTTTCCAATGGGATGAAGTTGTCAAAGTACGGAGGAGTGAAGGTGGGGTATCATGAAAGAACCTGCTCCAACTGGGATAAGAATGGGACTTACAAATAATGAGCATTTGTTAGAGTTTTGCTCACAATTTTGGGTTGCTTCTAAACATTGTAAAAATTCCATCCAAACCAGGGCTTCCAAGCACCACATATTTTTCAAACTCTATATTAGAAATAGTAGTGATTTTTAAAATGTCCAATTGAAAAAAACACATTTTTCCAAGATTTTCTCAAAAATCTCAAAAAAATTACCACCTCAAAAAATCAGTCTTCAAACTTTAAACGGAAGATTTCCCGGGTTAAACATTGCCAGAAAGAGGTCTCATTCCAGAAGGTAAAAGGTACAAGTGTAGGTGTTGTGAATTCATTTGGCCCTTTTCTCATTGGCCCCATGATCAATCGTGTGAGATCTTTCTTCAATGCATGACATTCAATGAGTGCTTTCTTGGGTACACAACAACAGTGTGTGGTTCTCTCTCTCCCTCTCTCTCTTTCTCTCTCATTAGTTGTACTCAAGAAGGAGATGTTGCATGCAGTTGTCAATATTGTGTGAGCATCCTTACCTCTAGAACTTTCCACTAGGTATCTTCCCAGGATCAAATCCTACCTTTCTCAGATTCTGCCTAGGTAGTGGAATGTACCAGTCTTGGGTGGTTCTTGCCTTCTGTGAAAGACCTCCGATTCCAGTTCTAGAAAATATATATCAAAGCAGTTCCAGTTCTGGGTCTAGTTCTTAGTCCTAACCCTAGACCAAAATCAATGATTAATTCCCAGTTGGCCTCCAGTTCTAGTCTCTTCTTCTTCTTTTTCTAGTTATTTTCGAAATTCCTGGATCTGGTTTTGGTTCTAGTTATTAAAAAATTGGGATCCCAATTCCAGTTTGGTTTCGATTCTTCGCAAAACATGAAGCCCTGATTCTATGTCCAAACCTGGTTCCAAATATCAGACCCAATTCCAGTTCAATTTTTACTAACTGGAACCAGAACCTTCAATTTTACCCTCCAAACCAGGTACCCAACCACAGCTAGAATGTACGTGGGTCAACTTTGTTCAGCCAGAGTGAACCGTAAGCCTCAGTGCACCGTCCACTGGAAGCCTGTTATGACTCTATTGCACATGAACCCCAACTGAGTTGATGTTGGATTTCGCCTTGTTTAACCTGTCCTGTACAGAATAGGTCCTTTAGGGAGGTTGGTAGAATAATTGGTGACTACTAACTAAGAAGATGCATGTAGATGGCCAGTACATAGGTAAGGAAGGACCAGTTTTGGGTGGGTATTTTCATTTCAATATACCATTTGAGTATTGGTAATTTTTTTTCCCAAATTCAGCCCTGGGTATGACATGAATATTGAAATGTTTATGGAATGGATATATAAGGTTATACCCTAAATCCCATATAACAACATACATGTTTTGGGGGTCACAAGTATGAACATGAATAAACAATGATCTCATACCAGTCAGTATTAAATGCATCCTCATATGAATATTCACATAAGATTCTATCTTAAATGAAAAAAGAACCAATGGAAAGAGACATCAAACACAAGACAAGGTATGATAAAAAAAAGGGGAAGATTAATCCAAATTAGTAACATAATCTCAAAACAAACTTTGCATCATATAGTATTACAATTTCAATCTACATTGTATTACGTCTAAAAATGTCATTGACAAATGTTTTTAAAATCACATCAATTTCAAAATCAGGAGTTTTTTTTTCAGAAATTTTGGAAAAAGAAGATGAAGATGACCATCTCACTCACTCATCATCATCTTCAAGCAATGCATGCCTAATTAAATTTCATGTGCATCAGTTTAAGTTTTTGCTACAACTACCATAGGTATGTGTGCAACAAAATCTCAACCAGCAAATGTTGCTAATACATGTTATTGTATATCCACAAATATATACCAATGCCAAGCACCTATTGTCTTCTTCAACACCCTCCATAGAGTCCCATCTCTTCTGAAATCTAATTTTTACAAATAACAAAAAGACCACAATTTCAATGAATGTTGCATCCCCACCTAGCAACAATCATCATCTCTTTACTTTCCATCACTAATAAATCCACAGAAATAATTGTTCCTAATACATTGAGAACCCACATCAAACTTCAAGTAATTTAAGTTTCCAATCACTCACCCCTAGTAAAAACAATTGGTGAACATGGGACACATTTCTTGTTGTGCTGGTAAGGGTACCCATAACATTTAAATATTCTTTCACACTCAAATTGAAAGCTTGGAGTACCAAGAAATTATCAGGCCACATACCCAACATGTGGAAATTGAATTGCATGAACTTTTCACCACGGTAATGGCTTTGAAATCTTAAGAATTGTGAAAGAAGTATGATGAAAAAGAGAATTCAAAAGCTAGCAAACTCTCACTTGTTTTTGCAGAGTTTGTAATAAAACCAAACATTGAATCTTTCAATGAAGTAGCCCAATGTGTGGAAGGGTTTGGGGCATCTCAAGATGCACCTCTTTGTAAGCTTTGGTCAAGAGAGTAAGGAAGACCTTTTGATCATACTTAACCACCAACTCCAAAGCCAACTTTGGATTATTAAAAAAATTAATGACAATCTGCATCCCTTTAAATTTTGGATCAAACATCAAAGCAAGCATATTGTAAGCTTTCTCTTATGAGAAAGTGGTGACAAATGAAAGAAAAGGTTGTAACACTTTTAGTGTACCTCAACAACCATGCAACCATACAAAATAATTAATTCTTGTTCAAATGTATCACATTGCAATGGTGGCTAAATGGCATCTCTTTTAACGTATTCCTCTTGCATGTGCACAATTATTATCATGGCAACTTCCAAAACATTTGACAAAAGCCAATACCCATATGATTGGTTTATAATGCATTGATGTATAAGGAAGGTAAAACATCCACAAACTATTCCTATCACAACCCAAGTGTACCGCTTGGAAACCTAACCTACAAACCTCAAGTCTACCATGAATAATAAATGTTAATTGCATTGGTATATGTAAGGGTATTTTGAAACAACACCATCTTGAATGCAATATAGTTTTAACAAGAATTTCCAGTTCTTTCTTTGACAAAGCAGCTTCCAAATTTCCTTTTCCCACTCTAGCAACCCTTTCCCTAATTTTTGAAGTCACATTATAGTACTTTGAAAAAAGGATCTAGTGCACATTTCAAATTGGTCTTTTTTATCCCAAAACAAACATGGTCATGGTTAATGGCATACTAACATGCATTTGACATAACACATTATTCGAAGCATGTTCCAAAATAAAGGTGTCAATTTGCAATGGAGCACAAACTCACAACAAATGTTATTGCAATAACCAAGGTAGTCAAATGCCCTCTTTCATCCTTAACACATGCAATGATTTTATTTGTGAATTTGAGTTTTGCTAATAATGCCTTCACTTGTAAGGCTAAAACAACACCCAATGTATCTTGTGCTTCAAAACAGGCCAAAATAACATGGTAGAGGACCTATTCTTCACTAATGAAATTGATGACTAATTCAAAAGTGACATATCCATACCTAAACATCCATAAATCAAAAGAACATGTGGTTATGGGCCATGGCAAATTTTGCAATAGTTGGCAACGCATACCTTGCCATAATCATTGTGAACATTATTGGTACCTACACCAAAATGTGGTAAATATGATTTGGCCTTTTGAATTGAATTAGCATCCATGACTAAAAAATGATTATTTTAGTCATTTTTAAAATCATGGATGTCAATCTAATCCAAAAGGTCATGTTGTAATTACCATGTTTTGTTATTCATTAATCGCTTCCAAGATGGAAAAACATGTCTACAATCACAATGTGTCACTAAGCAACATATAAAATGGTTATAAATAAAGGCATGTATCCTTTTATTATCATCAAAACAAGATCCTCCATAATCTTTTTCAGTTTATGTAATTTTTATAAAAAGGTTTGTGAAAACCAAAGAAAGCTATGATGGCCAATGGAAGAATTATGTTTCATTTATTGGCTTTTGTATGAACATCCCTGCACCCTTCTGCAACTTCTCTAATTTTTATTTTGCTAAATTAGGTTCATGCTCATTTTCGACCAAAAGTTCCAACATGATGTTGATGCCGTGCTCTAGGTTGTTTAAGTAATGAAATTTTTTTTTGTTTCTTGTGTCATGAAAACCATCTTAACTTTTTGAGCTCCTCCATCCTGATGGTATATGACACACCACATGTCTCTAATAACTTGCACATCAACTCCAAGACTTTCATGACAAAAAAACCCAAATAGTTGACTTGTGATTGTGAAAGTACCAACAAATTCAGATATCATAAAACAACACTAATATCTACTTCCATAAAGCTTGTTTTTCAACCTCAAGGTTGTTGACTATAATTTTTCTAGATTTCAAAATAGAATCTTCCCCTACTTCTAATACCTCTTCTCACTCAATATCAAAGTTCACAATTTCTAACATTACAACAACATACTTGACCTACCAAGATTCAAATGATTATATAACAATTACAATTGGATTGAAGGCCGACATTCCAATGTTCTCACCACTTAAGCAAGTTCAATTGAATTTGTTCACACACTTCAAACAAAACGATCAAACTTCAAGTAACATATCAAATTAATCACAATAGGTATTAAAAGAAGGAAACACAATACACATTACCTCTAGGCCTTGTAAGTTACATTGGAATTACACTTGAAGGAACACTACCATTGAAGCAAAAAAAAAGGATAATATAAAAAACATCAAACTTGGAAACATTGTTTTGTTGTAAAATGCATGACATTTATCTTCAAATCTTTGCACAACTACAAAACGCCAAACACAATATGTAAACTTTAATAAACTTGACATATGTATGCCCAAACGCTCCAAAAACATTCATAGATGATATATTAATAGGAGTCTATAAGAGAGGAAAACTTTGGGTATGATTATGTGCAATGGTAGTTTGGTGAAGGAAAATACGTGAATTAGGTATCCCCTAGGTTCTCCATCAACTAATACTAGCCAATTTTGGTTTTGCATACTAGGATGTGCCATACCCAATTACATACCCACCAAATCCCTATATACCAAACCAACACTAGTAAGGACTAATGGATCATTAACAATGAAAACATACTATGAGGGGGGCCAAAATTGTTGTCACATTGTACTATTTTTAGAGACCCATGTTTGAACTTGAGCCATGTCATTATTATGAAGGATTTTCACAATTTTTTGCATAATAGGTAATGAAATTAGAAATTGAACCTAACCATCACAATTAGCAAGGGCATTGCAACTTGATGAAATGGTATTTCCTATTCACCACCCATCCATCTCTTTAAATATGTGGGTGTGTGTTGAGAATTCAAGCTCAACTAGTTAGGTTTCATTTGTTACTGGAGTAAGAAAATAACTAGGTTACTTTCACAAGGTTGAATTATTTTCTTTACTTATATTAGTTTGGTTATTTGTGGTTTGTCTTTTAGTTAAATACCTTGTGTTGATGGTTTGGCTCTCTTTTTTTCATTACACAAGTTTGTGTATTTCATGTGACAAGAACCTTGAGGAGTTTTTGATGTTATGTTTCGTCTTGTGAGCATCATGTTGTAATTTCCTTTTAATAAAGATTTATGTTTGCACTTGAATAGATCTCCTATTTGTTAACATGGTATCAGAACTTAGGTTGTTGAAATAGAAAGTTGAAATAGATCTAGAACTAGAAAGTCTCTAGAACTAGAGCTTGAAAGTCTCTAGTAATATCATACAAGTTTGTCAAGTGCAAAAGAGAAACGGGGAAAGGAAAGAATGTGAAGAGAAAGAAAAGAAAAGAAAAGAGGTGAGAGGAGATCAACATATCAAGGTTGTGGAAGTCAGATCTTTAAATCTAGATTTAGATCTAATGTGAAAAGATCTTGGAGTGAAACTTGGAGAGATTATAAAAGACTATAAGACACTTCTATTCTCAAATTTTCAAAAGAAAATGATATGTTTTGTGAGAGTTATGAGCCTTTGAAAACTATGTGCCAGATCTAGTTTTTTGGTCATATCTCCTTTGTTTGCGTTTTTTTGGATTTGTAGCTTTGGGATCATATAAATCATAAAGGAATATAGATGTGAGAGAAATTTCATGTCATTTGGATCTATATTGAGAGAGATCCAAGCATTTAAAGTTTCAGTTTCAGTTTTGAAGTCGGTTCCTTTTGAAAGTGATAACTCTTTGTGGTCACCATCAATAGAGCTGAAATTTTGAGAAGATATAGAAGACATATCTAATGTGTCTCCCAGAATCTCAAGGAGTTTGGAGTTGCTAAGAGCAAATTGTAAGTTATTTTGTGTTCAAGTCCCAGTTTGAGGTGACTTCAAGGAAGTAGCAAGATCTTTCATTTTATGAAATTAAATGAACTAAAATTTTAAGAGAAGGTAATAGACATAGTTGTTCATGTTTCACCAAATTTCAGATCGATCCAAGGTCATATGTGAGCGGTGTAACTTTGCAAAGTTGCTATGATGGAAGTTTGTTTTGAGAAGACATCAAAACAATTTTTTGAAGTGGAGCAAATACAACTTGGGAGAAGTTGAAGGAAAGAATTTAAAGATTGGGAAGCGCAAATACATTATCAAAACCTTCACACAAAAGTGTGGTTTGTAATCATGTACTTAATACCATATAAAATATTATACGAGATACATACGTATACATAAAACCTATGTATAGTATAAAAATTCGTATAATACTCAAGACATGCATACATATGCAAGGTCCATTTTGTTCAATCCTAACCTTAACCCTAACCCTAATCCTATAAACCTGAGGAAGGAAAACCCTAATCCCAATCCTAGAAACCCAAGGAAGGAATTAAAATCATTTGTGAAACCCCAAGAAAACATTGAGTGTTACCTTGAGAGATGGTGGACGATCTTTTTCAAATTGCAATTGAAAAGCTAGACAAGAATAATTTCCAAGTGTGGAAATTTAGGATTATGAATTTCTTGATGGGGAAAGGTTATTGGGAATTCATAATTGGTGATGAGAAAGAACCTCCTCTCCCAAAAAACCCCACCAACAACAAATTCGAGCTAATAAAACTTGGCATGAAAAAGCAAGGAAAGTCTTATATTGGCTTTCTGTGAATGTGTCCGATTCCATGATTGTGCATATTCAAGATGCAAAATCACCCAAGCAAGCTTGGGATACATTGGTGAAGATGTATAACACCTATACACAAGCTCGCAAAATGTAGCCTAAGCAAGAGTTGCATAATCTACAAAAAAACAAGATGAACATCAATGATTATTCTACAAAGGTGAAAAATCTTGCAGATGTTCTTGCATCTATAGGAGCCCCTGTAGATGATGAAGATTTAATGGTCGTCACCTTGAATGGACTTGGAAAATACTATAGCCAGTTTCGTACTTCAATTGCAGTTTGAGAAACATTTTCCGATTTCCAAGACTTAATAACACTACTCATAAGTGAATAGATGATAATTGTTGGTACTTCATCCAATGGAGGATCACAAGAAAGTGCTTTCTATTCAAATACTAATAGAGGTAGAGGTAAAGGTGGTAAAACTTCAGTTCGAAGTTGACATGGAAGTTTGCATGGTGGACATCATCAACATGAAGGTCAAGCTCATGGAGGTGGACAAAGAAACTTTGGAGGAAGAGGAAGTCGAGGAAGTCGTGGAGGTCGTGGTGGAAGTCATCGAGGTCAACAAATAAATAACCATTCAAATTGCTATTACTACAGGAAACCTGGGCACATAGTAAAGAAATGTTATCAAAAGGAGCATGATGCACAAAATGGAAAGCTGCAACGAGGGAATTATGCATCAACTTAGCAATCAAGGTGATGAACAACTGTTTATGATGCAACACATGGCAAATTCGATGATAGGAGGTGTATCATATAACAATGTTTGGTATGTGGATTCTAGAGCTTCAAACCATATGATTGTTCATGGAGAATGGTTTGAAAACACAAAGGATTTGAAGACACTGAGGTTTGTGGAAACTGATGATGACATTACACATCCCATCACACAAATTAGCAAGGCACCATTGTCCATGCAAGATGGGCAAACAAAGTACTTGAAATATGTATTTCATGTTCCAACCATAACAAAAAATTTGGTCTCCATAGGCCAAATGGTGGAACAAGGTTTACAAGTGACACTCAACCCAAGTGGATGTTTTGTGGAAAACATGAAGAACCAAGGCAAATTGATTGCAAAAGGGGAAAGGAATGGATGAATGTTCACCTAAAATGTGAACATGCTTGAGGTGAATTCCATGTTATTCACACATGGAAAAGGAGCTAGAAACATTGCAATTTGGCACAAGCGGGTTGGCCATGTTAATATCCAACATCTTAATCTGATGGAGAAACAAAATCTTGTTGAAAGCTTTCCCAAATTTAGAACAGAAGAGGTGATGTTAGTAGTTTGTGAAGCATGTCAATTAGGGAAGCAAGCTAGGCATCCATTCCTAGCACAAACAACTCATGTAAGTTCCAAACCTTTTGAAATGATCCATTCAAATGTGTGGACCACGAAGACAGAATCCATTGGAGGATGCAAGTACTACGTGAGTTTCATTGATGACCACACAAGGAAGGTGTGGGTCTACTTCATGAAACACAAAGGTGAAGTGTTTCAA
>Ga0116229_10002066_pt1 | contig 32196 bp, 22 predicted proteins | sample S1TSphgellanicum_3_FD_87313 | JGI IMG/M metagenome (GOLD analysis project Ga0116229, IMG submission 87313) | Host-associated microbial communities from peat moss isolated from Minnesota, USA - S1T2_Fc - Sphagnum magellanicum MG | ecosystem: Host-associated > Plants > Peat moss > Unclassified...
CTTTATCAATGGGATTAAATCTTCGATTAAACTCACGGATAGACAAAAGCTGATTTTACAGTTCTTTGGTTCATCTTGTCACCAATATTATTTTTTGTCCTAAATAACCTGCTGAATGTGGGATAAATAAATTTAGGGGCTTCAGACCCTGTGGCAGAGGGCAAAAAATATACTTTCTACCTCCAGCATAGGTGCCTCCTGCCCTCTGCCTCTCTTCGGTGAGTAAATTAGCAATTGGTATAAAATATTACAGCTTCTTATTAAGAAACTAAATCAATAAAGTGCTATAAATACTTGCAAGTTTTTATCAATAGTATGATACAGTTTATTTAGATTAGCGCAGTTTTTGTAACCAGGTTGGTGCTAGGGCTATTTTGTCCTCATCTTGCCAACAGATACAAGATATGCCAAATTCATCTATTCTGCGTATAGAAGCGTCATGAAAAAAAATAGTGTTCTTAGTTTACAGAATTCAGCTTTCTTGCTCTTTGCTTGTTTGTTGTTACTTGGTGGTTGTGCGCAAAATTCTCCACAATCAAATAATCCAGGAGGGATTGAGGGAAATAGTCCTAGTCCCGCATCTATACCTGAGAGTAGCTCACTTAATCAAGCAGCGAAGATCGATATCAATTCCGCACCAATCGCTGAACTGGATAAACTAGAACTTCCTGGAACAAAGCCTTCTCTATCTGAGCGAATTCAAGGTGGTAGACCCTATAAAACTGCCAAAGATTTAGTCACCAAAAAAGTAATTTCTCAGTCAGAGTTCAAACTAATTGCGAACTTGATTACAGTCAAAAATACAAAGTAGCAATAATGGATTTTAGTGCAGCCATTCCAACTTTTATTATTACTCTGAGGGAAGGAGTAGAAGCAACGCTGGTTGTGGGGATAGTCCTGGCAATTTTAGCTAAATCTCAGCAGCAGCAGTTAGCTAAATGGGTTTATTTAGGCGCGATCGCCGGGGTATTTTTAAGTTCTATTTTTGGAGCGATCGCCCAAGCTTTGATAGGTGGTTTTAGCGGACAGATTTATTATCTGACGAAAGGCGTTTTTTCCCTAGCAGCGATCGCGATGCTTTCTTGGATGCTTTTCTGGATGACTCAACATGCAAAAATGCTGAAAAAAGATATTGAGATTACAGTTAGTCATGCTCTGAATAAAAGAGAAAATGCTGGCTGGGCAATCTTAGGCATGATTATGGTTGCTGTATTACGGGAAGGAGCAGAAATTGTCTTATTCATTGCTGGTGCTTTCACTCCCGATGCCACTCAAATAGGAATAGATAAATACGCTCCAGCCTTGGGTGCTATTTTGGGTATCCTCAGTTCAATAATTGTTGGTATAGCAATTTTCAAACTGGGTGTTAAAATCAACATTAAACTCTTCTTCCAAGTTTTGGGTAGTATATTGCTGTTGATTGTTTCAGGATTAGTGATTAGCTCTCTAGCAGCTTTTGATTTAGCTAATACGATCGATAAAGTTTTGAATCCAGCTACCGGTGCTTATGAATTTCTCAATCCCCCTCGTCATATAGTTTCTTGGTTCACATTAGGTCCTCAAGTTACTGATATGACAAGTATTTTACCCCAAAGCAAGTTCCCCGGAATTTTGTTAGCGACAATGTTTGGATATACTGACAAGCTTTATGCGGTGCAATTGGTAGCATATTTAGCGTTTCTTTTTTGTGCTGGAACCATTTATTTTCGTACTTTAGCAGGAAGGCCAATTACCCTTTTTCGCAAAACGGAGACTCATTAAACCCAGTATTGTATTGTCATCTTGTTTTATAACCACTTACCATCTAAATCTTTAAAGAGCAAAGAGCAATGAACCAGAAATTAGGATTTAGCCTATCTTTACTACCCTTAATAGCCACTTTTGGGTTTGACGGTTTAGCATACGCTCAGTTAAGCACTAGCGAAAAATCATTAAAAACTCAAACCCAACAGAACGCAGAATCAACACCTTTAGAGCATAATACTGTCGCAGCAAATACTCCTTCTGTACCAGTACAATCTGCCAAGACGGAAAGGGTTGCGGTACCAATACCAGGTACAGTCGAGATATCTGCTGATAAATTAGAGCCTAGTTCGCCAACTTCAGACTCACCAGTCTCTCCAACACCTGCAACTGTGCCGAATGCAACCCCAACTCCAGCAAAAAAACCGAAATACAGGTTTAGCTATTTGGGCGTAGGGGCGAACTTTGGAGCAGCTGGTCAGACTACTGCTTTAGGCGGAACTAGCTTTGCAGCATTTAGCAAATTTGCCATTAGTCCTTATTTGTCCTTCCGACCGGCTCTGTTTGTCAACGAACATACGACAGTTGCTTTCCCCCTCACCTATGACTTTCCCATAGACGGACCAGGACATATTGCTCCCTATTTTGGTTTCGGAATGCAGTCATCATCACCGTTTTCCGCAGCCACCACCAAGAGTGATTTGTTGCTCACAGCCGGGATCGACTATCCGATTAATTCTCAAATCGCCCTCACAGCCGGAGTAAATGCGGGAACATTTAACCATTCTGGTGTGGGTGGTTTGCTGGGACTTGCCTATATTTTCAACACTGCACCTAGTCCAGAATCAAGTACCACTTCTACTCCAGAATCTGGTGCTACAACGGGTCAAGCAGAAAAGGAACAACACATCACGGAAAACTGGAATGACCACTATCAGGGGACCTTTATCTACCAAGATAAGCCAGGATTTCATGCGGCTTATTCAGGAGGAAATAGCTTACCAAGTAATCTCGAAAACTTTACCTATAGCTACACTTTCACTGGCTTTTTTGGGGTGCGTCTGTGGAAGAGCGGTGAGTTTTATTTAAACCCAGAAGTATCCTCGGGGTTAACACCAAGTCCTAATTTGATCGGGTTGGGATCTTATTCAGATGGCGAGGATCAAAAATCTGCATCAATACCGCCTTTACTGTATATCGCCAGAGCCTTTTTACGTCAAACCTGGAATTTGGGAGGAACCAAGACGTTTGTCGATTCCGGGCAAAATCAACTGGCTGAAGATGTGAATAGCCGAAGATTGGTCTTGACGATAGGGAAACTAGGTGAAACCGATTTGTTCGGTCCCAATCGATATTCCGGTAGCCCGCGCACACAATTTTTCAACTATGCCTTTCTTAACTATGAGGCATTTGACTATGGGGCTAATGCTCGTGGCTATACTGTTGGAGCCGCTTTAGAGTATTTCCGGGATAATTGGACGTTTAGGCTGGGGCGGTTTGCTCTGACGACTACATCCAATGGACCGGTCTTAGATTGGGACTTGTTGAAGCATTACAACGAGGCCATTGAGATCGAACGTTCTTACACCCTAGCTGGAGAGCCAGGCAAGCTGCGTGTCATGGGTTTTCACGACCGCAACGTTATGGCTTCATTCCAGGATGCTTTGAATCAGTGGGAAGCGGGTGGAGAGGTTGGCGTACCGAATATTGCCAATGTGAGGAATAACGAACAAGACCAGTATGGCTTCGGTGTTGGGGTAGAACAAAGTCTTGGCAGGGATGTAGGATTTTTTGCATTCGGCAGTTGGAACGATGGTCGGACTGAAAATTACGACTATACAGATGTTGAAAGCTCATTTGCTACAGGCTTGAGTATTCAAGGTACTGGCTGGAAGCGACCACGGGATACCCTTGGTTTGGGGTATGCAATAGATGGTATCGGTTCATCATTTCGTCAGTATCTAGCAGCTGGGGGACTTGGCACCTTCGTTGGTGATGGAAACCTGAACTATCACCCAGAGAATGTCTTTGAGACTTATTACAATTTGAGTCTGACAAAAACCACCACACTGGGCTTAGACTTTCAGTACCTCCTTAACCCAGGTTATAATTCTGATCGTGGTCCCGTATTTTTCCTAGGCGGACGGTTACACTTTGAGATATAATTGAGAATCTATAATCTATCTTGAAAAACCTAGTATGTTGGTTTCGTGGTAGCGAAACCAATATATAAATGTTGTTTTTTTAGTCCCAACCAAACAGTATTGGAAAAGCTCCAGTTTTCAAGATGGATAAGGTATAGCAAAAAAGTACAAAATTCTCTAGTATAGATAGAATAGAGACTTTAGCGAGACTCCCTTGGGTATTTCTGCTAAAAAGTTCCCTAATATACTGAGGCAAGTAGAATGAATACTGTAGTTAACAAAGACTCAATCATTGAAGTAGTTAATGGAATTGAATCTTTCAGGAAAGGACAATTAACTTTAGAAACTCAGCTAATTTCTATACAATCTAAGCTAAACAACCTTTTACAGAATAATCCATTAAATGCTCAATCTACAGATGATTTAAGAGAAATCCAGTGTATTGTTGATGCTATAAGAAGAGTTGATGTTAGTATTAACGTGAATTTGCATAGTGAAATTCAAACTGTTGTTGAAAAAGTAGACCAAGTAATTTCCAAAATTAAAAGTTTTCAAGAACAGTATTCATATCAGCAAATAATACCTGCTCAAATATATTCTGATATACAAGCAGTTATTGAGATTTGCAGAAGTCAATTAAAATCATTTGAATCATTTCAAGAAATTTTGAACTTTATTTCAAAATCTGGAGAACCAATAAAATCTATAAGCGTGAGTTTAGAAAAAGATAGCAATAAAGATGCTTTTAGAATTTGGGCAGAAGCAATGGAGCCATTAGCTGAAGGAATAGAAGAATTAGTTAATTTATGCCATTCAGATCAATTAGTAATATTTGAAAATGTAGCCACACAATTATTAGTAATTACTGTAAGATCTAGCTTTATTACAAATAAAAAGGAAGAATATAGGAGAAAAATTAGATACGCAGCAACATTTATACTTGATGTTGTTAAAGCTAAAAAGCTTGATGTCTTAAATCAGAAAAGTGCAGAAGATAAAGCTATAGAAAGATTAGAAAATCCTGGAGAAATTTCATGGGTATCCGTCTTAGAGGAAGGACAAGATATTAATATAGATAAAATCCATTATCGGTTGAAACAACGTGGTTATAAAATCAAACTTTCGTGTCAAGACTGACAGCAGGGTTATAAAAGAAGACTTGCCTTATTTACCTAATGAAATGCAAACAGATTTCAATGAGATTTTTGTACCTTTATTGGGCGAAGATCCATACACATGTTAAAATCTGTTTCCAAATCATGATTTAGAGGGAATTTTAAAAGGATGGAAAGCGCTTGAAATTGATATTGAAGAAAATGGTTATCCAGTATATTACCGATTGGTTTATAAAATTACTGATAAAGATAGAGTAAAAAATGTTGAAATTATTAGTTTCGGTTTGCACAATCCTGCTTATGATCGAGCGAATGAGAGGATAGCAAACAGGATAGGATAAACTTTCTTGAACTAAACCCCGTCTATTTTGAAAACAGTAGTATAGTAAGTAGCCATCATGAACTGCGTACAGCAAAACCCATGAAAATAGCTGTTCCCTTGCCCGCACACCAATATCGTGAATGGTGCTGGGTACGATTCGTGGGCATCAAAACTGCTCGCCGCTAAACCAGTTTTAGATATGATTGGCAATTTATACAGTACTTTTTCGATTTGTTCCCCAATTGTGTGTTAAGATGAAAATTAACATCGGTTCTGATGGGGATCAGCCATCAGACGGAAGGGGGAAAGCCTGGTGTAAATCCGGCACTGTCCCGCAGCTGTAATGAGGTATACGCCTCAAAGTCAGAATGCCCGCCGAAACTAACAAACAAACCTATACACATCTGCGAGGTACGGATGAATATTGCCATAAATATTTCCACGATATATCAATTTCCCAATCTCATAGTATCAGAGCTACACTACAGACCATTAATGTCCGTAAAATTACAGGTAATTTATTGACAATCTTTAATTATGCTTTGATGTAACTGTCATTAAGACTAATTTCTTTCTGGCTGGAAAGTTTTACCATGCCTTTTTTGGGCAAAATCTCTCATGGCTATGTTGCAATTGCGTAGTTGCATCTGTTTATTTCAACGTATCTATAAGCAAAATAAGGATTATCTACATGCAGTCAAAGATTTTACGCGTTTTTAACGATAGTTCCAAAAACGTGAGACGGAAAGTGATCAACATTTACGCGTTTTTGATTAGCGTGAATATTTTGATCTGGATAATTGCTCTGATTACATTTCATCCCTATCCTGTGCTGTTGGGTACATGTGTGTTAGCTTATACTTTTGGTCTACGTCATGCTGTAGATGCCGACCACATTGCAGCTATTGATAATGTCACCCGCAAATTGATGCAGGAGAACAAACGTCCTGTTTCTGTGGGATTCTTTTTCTCTCTGGGTCATTCTACGGTTGTTATTGCTGCTTCTATAGCGATCGCCTTAACCACAACCTCCATCCAGAAAAACTTTCCTAGTTTGGAAAAGGTAGGAGGGTTAATTGGTACTACTGTTTCTGCACTTTTCTTACTAGCGATCGCCGGGATCAATATGGTTGTCCTGTGGGATGTTTATAAAACATTTCAGAACGTTAAACAAGGAGGAATCTACGATGAGCAATCCTTGGATGAATTTTTGAACCAACGAGGGCTAATAAATCGCTTCTTGCGTCCTTTGTTTCGGTTAATACATAGTAGCTGGCAAATGTATCCTTTAGGATTTCTGTTTGGTTTAGGTTTTGACACAGCCACAGAAGTCGCACTGCTAGGGATTTCTGCGACTCAAGCTGCTAAAGGGATGCCCATATGGTCAATCTTAATATTCCCAGCTTTGTTTACAGCAGGTATGTCACTGATTGACACCACAGATGGTATTTTAATGCTAGGTGCTTATGGCTGGGCTTATGTTAAGCCAATCCGCAAGCTTTACTACAACATGACAATCACCCTTGTTTCTGTAATAGTTGCTGTAGTGATTGGTGGAATTGAAGCACTGAATATCATTGGCGATCAGTTACAACTAAAAAGTCCCTTTTGGGATTTTATTGGTAAACTAGGTGATAACTTTGGCACAATAGGTTATTTAATTATCGCCATTTTTGTCTTCAGTTGGTTACTTTCAACCATTATTTACAAAGTGAATAAATATGATGAGTTAGAAGTTAGAACAGAAACAGAGAGCAGGAAGAATTAACCAGGTTCAATACTGTAAAATCAACAATGAATGAACAACATGTATTATTTGTTTGCCAAACTTGTAGCAGCACCTGGCACAACGGCAAGCGGGTTGGTGAAAGTAAAGGTGAACAATTACTACAGCAGCTACAACAACTTAGACAAGATTGGGAGTTACAAAATCAATTCATCATTCAGGGAGTTGGATGTATGAGTGCTTGTAATCGTTCTTGTGTTATTGCATTTGCTGCTGAAGGTAAACTCACCTATCTCTTTGGTGACTTACCAGTCGATAGTAGTGCATCTACCATTTTACAATGTGCTAGTCAATATTATGCTAAACCGGATGGTTCACTATCTTGGTCAGAACGACCTGAGCTTTTAAAAAATGGCATTTTAGCCAAGATTCCACCACTAAATAAGTGGGCTAAGTAGTCAAAATTAAACATAGATTGCAACTGGGTAAAATAATTTCCCAGTTCCCAGTTCCTAGTACTTAAACCGGTTTGCACCAATTGTAATGTATAGAGCTTTAATGGTAAAATTTATAATTACCTTTGGATACTTGTTGAGGAAATTGTTAAGTTTTAATTTTTATGCTAGCGACTATGCTAGAAAATGTTATAATTTGGCAACCCGATAGTATATTTTGGAGAAAATAGTGAAAAAACTACCTCTGATCTTATTCGCCAGCTCAACATTCACTAGTTTGCTGTTCATTAATTTATTCTTAGAAAAATCTGCCAAAGCTGCTAATCCCAAACTGGAAAAGTCACCTGAGAATGTTTCGACAAACAATGCTCATGTAGCCACTTTGAATTGCGATCGCCAAAACTGTAGTGGAAATGCCCATTTGGCAACTTTTAATCGCCTATTTGTTGCCGAAGCCGATCCTCAAAAAGTCATAGAATTGAATATGACAGAAAAGGAAAGCGATGATGCGATCGCTAAATTTGGCTGTGACTGTCCTAAAGCTGTCAATGCGCTACGCCAGATGCGAGGAATCACCGTGGGAGTTGCAGGTGAGGATCTTACACAAACAAAAATCACACCTTGTACAGATAAAAACAAGCAAAATGCTTCTCAATGAAATAATTTTCAATAGTAAAATCCTAATTTAGTCGGTGCTTCTAGATTAATTTATGAGACTTTTTTCCACTCATTTAGAAATGAGTGGAAGAAGTTTATACTGACTTATATCAAACAAAATCGATAGTTTATTATATTAGTTTTTATTTACTCCCTAAAATCCTTGACATTTAGATATTTATTTGCTTATAATCCTTAAGAATTATCTATTTCTAAAAATCTCTGCAAGTAAATTCAAGATACCTTATGAAATTACGCTGGTTCTTATTGAGCTTAATCAGTATTGTGCTGTTTTCTTCTCCCGTAAGAGCAACTCGATTAGAATCCTGGCACTTTGACCCTATTCAAAATCAACTTGACCTAAATACTGACTCAGGTATTCAACCTAGAGTCTTTTTAATTTATAACCCTCAAAGGCTCGTCATTGACTTGTCGGGAACTACTTTTATCCATCCTACAAGCAAACAGAAGTTTAACTCAAAGATTCGGGAAATTAGGGTAGCACAGCTTGATCCCCAAACCACCAGACTCGTAATTGAATTAGCACCTGGTTACACTGTCTCTCCCCAAAGTGTAATAGTGAGAGGAGATTCTGACTCTCATTGGTTAATCAAACTCTCATCAATTGAAAAAATATCCGTAGCAGAAACGGAAAAATTGGCAATACAGGATGGGGATCAATCCTCCCAAATACCGATTCCTATTACCCCTAATCTCCCACAAGAGCGCCAAGCTCTATTATTACAAACTAAAACGCCTTTCCCAGATCTTAAAACTATTAATCAGCTAAGTCCACCAAATGGATTAACTAACCCAATCAATGGTTCCATGTTGGCTGGAGTAGTTGCTTTAAATAGCGAAATACCACAGCTAAAATCTCAAATTAACACATTGATAAATCGCTACAAGTTTCTTAATCCCGGAATGTTTTTTGTGGATTTAGAGACAGGTAACTATTTGAATATTGGTGGTAACAAAGTATTTCCCGCAGCAAGTACAATTAAGTTCCCAATTTTGATTGCTTTATTTGAGCAAGTAGACGCAGGTAATATCAAACTAAATGACATTCTGACAATGCGGCGAGACCTGGTTGCGAGTGGTTCTGGAGACTTGCAATATAGACGTGTGGGAATCAAGTTAACTGTACTGCAAACCATCAATAAAATGATTACTATCAGTGATAATACAGCCACAAATATGATCATTGACCGTTTGGGTGGTAGTAAAAAATTAAATGCCAGGTTTCGCAGTTGGGGATTAGAAAATACTGTAATTCGTCATTTGCTGGGAGATTTCAAGGGAACTAATACCACTAGCCCTGCTGACTTGGTAAAATTGTCAGCACTGCTTCAGTATCATAAGTTAATTTCAGATGGGAGTCGCTCCCTAGCTTTAGATATTTTAGATCATTGTCATAATAGAAAGTTGCTCGCAGCTGGTTTGGGTTCGGGAGCAGTAATTGCTCATAAAACAGGGGATATTGGTTTTGTCATTGGGGATGCGGGTATTATTGAAATGCCCAATGGTAAACGTTACTTAGCAGGGATTTTTGTGAGAAGACCTTATAATGACACCAGAGGAAGGGATTTTATTCGCCAGGTTTCTCATTTAGTATATATGTATTTAGAGCAACCTAAATTAAGCTAGTTACCCTTTTCCCCATAAGATTGTGGTGGGCGTAGATAGGAGCTGCCTTTTCCTACGCCCAGTATATCCTTGAATCAATATATAAAAAATCTAGCAGAAATGAAAGATAAAAACATACCTATCCTGGATATACATTACTGGATAACAATTCTCGTTGCAAGCGTTTTAGGCACAACATTTGGTGACTTTATCTCCAATGATCTAAAACTCGGTTTTGTAGGTGGTTTATTGGTTTTGAGTGTAGTCATCGCAATCATTTTCATTGCCGAATCCAAAGTTAAGTGGAATAGTGTAGTTTGGTATTGGGCAGCCATTGTGATCGCTCGGACTGCTGCAACAAATCTCGCGGATTTTTTGACCCACACATTGAAGTTTCACAATGGCTTGGTCGCACTACTGTTGGCTGGACTGCTGATCGCTTTCTTATTAATTCCCAGCCATTCATATCAAGCAACTTCACTCAATTTGGCTACTAACAATTTACCCAAGCTCTTACCTAAAACTAACACTCGCTACTGGATAGCAATCCTGATAGTGAGTACTTTGGGCACTGCATTAGGAGACTTCATATCTACCGATCTGAGATTAGGAGTCAAACTGGGTACACTTATTCTGGTCACTATACTGGCAGTAGTCCTAGTTTTTGAAATCTCTACTCGGACTACAAACAAAGCCCGCTATTGGACACTTTTAGCTATTGTGCGCACAACTGGCACAGTCTTGGGAGATTATCTGACAAGCGAGGAAGGTCTTCATTTGGGCTTTGCAGCAGGGGCTTGCTTGTCCAGTTTCCTGCTAGTAATACTGCTCTTTTTACCTCTAAAAAAAAGAGTAATTTAATCGATATTAAATTATTTAATTCGCCACGACTTTACCCCTGGAAAAAAAGCCAAACTCTCTCCCCCCAGACCCGCACGGGCCCAAAGGGAGAGAGTATGCATCCAGCAACCTGCCCCCTCTTGGTTGGATAGCAACTGGAAGGGGAAAGATGATTGGAAGATACTTCTAATAATAATTCCAGCCTTGAGTAATTTCCCTCCTTCTAAAGATAGAGATTATAATTGGAGTTTTGTCGAAAAGGAATAGATGATTATGTAAGTATTAATATGCAAAACACGCATTTTTATTTCATGGTACTGCAGTACTATAAAATCTCCTTTTCTTCACCAATTTCCACATATACATCTATAATTTTTGGCGGAGCGATATGTTTACTCTAACCATCAAGCATGAACAGAATATGTTAGTATTCAGATAAATCTCGGCTGGGGAACAGCTGCTAGAGAAACCGGGGAAAGTCCAGTGTCAATCGGGCAGGGTAAGCGATTAATTTCTAAATTTCTAGTATAATTTGTGTCTTAAGATGTCAAGTTTATTGTATTTTGTCATTGGTTTTCTTCTACTTTTACTAATTGTCATTGCGGCTTATTTCCTAACTGCTCGTAAGTATCAATCCTCATCCACAGTCGCCAATTCATACGATGAATGGACACTTGATGGTATAGTAGAGTTTTATTGGGGGGAACACATTCACCTCGGTCACTACGGTTCACCACCACGAAGTAAGGATTTTTTGGCTGCTAAAACTGACTTTGTACATGAAATGGTTAAATGGGGTGGTTTAGATAAATTACCTCCTGGTACTACGGTCTTAGATGTTGGGTGTGGAATTGGGGGTAGCAGCCGGATTTTAGCGCGAGATTATGGGTTTGCTGTCACAGGGATTACTATCAGCCCACAGCAGGTTAACCGCGCCCAAGAATTAACACCCCTTGGGGTAAACGCCCAATTTGCGGTTGATGATGCGATGGCATTATCGTTTCCAGATGCTAGCTTTGATGTGGTTTGGTCGATTGAAGCAGGACCACATATGCCAGATAAAACCGTTTTTGCTAGAGAATTAATGCGGGTGTTAAAGCCTGGTGGAGTATTGGTTGTAGCTGACTGGAATCAGCGGGATGATCGTCAAAAGCCGCTAAATTTTTGGGAAAAACCAGTAATGCGGCAACTCCTCGATCAGTGGTCTCATCCAGCTTTTTCCAGTATTGAAGGCTTTTCTGAGCTTTTAGCAGAGACGAACTTAGTCGCAGGGGAGGTAATTACGGCAGACTGGACTCAAGAAACCCTTCCTTCATGGTTCGATTCGATTTGGCAAGGCGTAGCTCGACCAGAAGGATTAGTGCGTTTTGGGCTGTCTGGTTTTATCAAGTCTGTGCGCGAAGTGCCTACACTTTTATTGATGCGTTTGGCGTTTGGTACAGGGCTGTGTCGATTTGGCATGTTTCGGGCTGTACGGGCAAACTCATCCACATAATTGATGGACAGAAACTTGACCAACCAATTTTGACGTGTGTTACTGTTTCAAAGTGCGATCGCTGATGAGTTAGAAAAACTAGGGGTAGAGTCAGCCACTATTCCTTCTGTGCAGCATATAATTAAAACTTATAATCCTCAATTTTATTCATAGGACTGTTTTTTACATGAGTGATCTGATTAAAAAATCCGACTTTGTTCTGACTCCATACATGTCAAGCAATGACTTACGGGCAACTTTTCAGATTCTGAATACTGTTGTTCCCTATGTACTTTTATGGTTTTTAGCAGTTAAATCGGCTGCGATTTCTCTCTGGTTGCTTCCACCTATCATTGTTCTGATGATACTATTTTCATTGCGTTGTTTTTCTTTAATGCATGATTGTGGTCACTATTCACTCTTTAGTTCCAAAAAGGTTAATAGGTGTGTTGGCTTCGTTTTAGGTATTATCAACGCTATCCCTCAATATGGGTGGTCAAGAGATCATGCCTATCACCATAAAACCAATGGTGACTGGGAACGATATCGGGCTATTGGTGATTTTCTGTCCACTGAAGAGTTTTCTCAGCTGAATGCATCTGACCAAAGGCTGTATGAATTACTGCGGCATCCACTGATGATTTTTCCTGGAGGTTTTTTCTACCTCGCTATTAAGCCAAGACTGATTCTCATCTTAGGAATTGCTGATTTTATCAGTTATCTATTGACTTCTTTGCAAGAGCGTTCCGGCTTAGGTTTATCGAAAATTATCTCTGCTCATAAATCTAAACATTGGGAAACAGCGACGGAATTTTGGGATTTACTCTTCAATAATATTTGCGTAGTTAGTAGTTGGATCTTGTTGAGCTATCTACTTGGCGTGGGTTTCTTCTGGAGCGTTTACTCAAGTGTTTTGACCTTGTCTGCGGCAGTTTTTATCTGTGTATTCTTCGTACAGCATAATTTTCCAGGCTCTTACGCCCATAAAACAGAAGGTTGGGACTACGTGACTGGAGCTATTGAGGGCAGCAGTTACCTGGAATTACCCGCAATTCTCAATTGGTTTACTGCAGATATTGGCTACCACAATATTCATCACCTTTCTGAAAGAATTCCTAATTACAACCTCAAAGCTTGTCATAACAAAAATAGGCATCTTTTATCAAAAGTAACAACCCTGCGGATTGGCGATATGCCTGCCTGTTCAAAGTTGATTTTGTGGGATTCTGACTCGAATAGCCTGGTGTCCATTGCATCATTTCGTCAAGCTGCCCAAAAAGTCGGTCTAGATATACCGAATAGTTCACAAATCTTGAGAACGTGAAAACTATTATACTTTTTGGGATTAAAATGTGATTAAACTGATAAGTAAAATCATGCGTCACCCAAAAAAACCGCTTCTGTCAACGGCAGTTTTAGTTGCTTCCCTCATTCCAAGTACATCTGCTTATGCCTTAAGTAGTGCTACTTCTCCAGTTACTGATGTACTTTATGATGGAACTTTGGGAACAGATCCTGGTAGCCAGTCATGGTTATATTGTGAGAATACAACTCCAGTAAGTGGTAGTTGTCGTAGTGATGCTCCAACTTCTAGCAATACAGCTCAAGAAAGTCTCTATAATGCTAGTGGGAATAAAGGTATTACTTTTGACACTACTGCTACCAACAATATTTCTGCAGGTTTTAGTAACTACGGTTTTAGTAGTACTGGAGTAGCGACACTTAAAAATTCCCAATTTCCTGTATTAGATGAGAATAAAGGTATTGTACTTAACTTCACGTCCCAATTAGTCTCTGAGTCTGATACTAGTTCTGGTACGTCCGGTACAAATCTTCGTGCAGGATTTAGTGTCATTGTAGTCACGAATGATTTACAAGCTATTGAAATTGGCTTCCAAAACAACGGGACTATTTTTGCTCAGGGAGAAAATTTTAATTCCCCTGCTCAGTCAAGTACTACTTATAACAGTTCTCAACTAACTAATTACAGCTTAGTTATTGCAGGAAATTCCTTTCAATTAACAGGGCAGCCAAATGGTGGAGGAACAGTAACTTCACTGCTCACCGGCTCTTTGATACCATATTATCAAAGTACAAGCTTGTCTGCAGTTGCCAAAATACCTTACAGTACACCCGACTTCGTTTTTTTTGGAGATGATACCACAGAAGGTCAAGCAGAAGTTAATCTCACAAATATTACCTTGACTGCTAATTCTACTGTACCTTGGGAAATGCCAGAGGGAGCAGCTATACCTATAGCTAGTTTAGCAATTCTAGGTTTAATGAGAAATTGGCGGCAGAAAATTTAAATCTATCAGTTACATCTATTCAGGTATATACTATGCATAAGATTCCAGTAACTGTGGTAACAGGCTTTTTGGGAGCCGGGAAAACAACGCTCCTGCGTCATATTTTACAGAACAATCAAGGACGACGTATTGCGGTGTTAGTGAATGAATTTGGTGAGGTGGGAATTGATGGTGAGTTGCTACGGTCTTGTCAAGTTTGTGATGACGATGAAACTCCTAACAGCAATATTATTGAACTCACCAATGGATGTTTGTGTTGTACAGTACAAGAAGAGTTTTTACCTACGATGCAGGAGTTGCTGAAACGGCGCGATCGCCTGGACTGCATCCTCATAGAAACCTCCGGTTTAGCACTCCCCAAACCTTTAGTACAAGCCTTTCGCTGGCCTGATATTCGCACAGGTGCAACCGTAGATGGAGTTGTCACTGTGGTAGACTGTGAGGCATTAGCCAGTGGACAATTTGTGAGCGATTTAGATGCCCTGAAAGCCCAACAGCAAGCTGATGAAAGTCTGGAGCATGAAACCCCACTTGCAGAGTTGTTTGCAGATCAATTGGCGTGTGCCGATATGGTATTGCTCACCAAGGTTGATCGGGTTGATCTGGAGACACAAAATAGAATTGAACAGTGGTTACAACAATCACTACCCAGTAGTGTGAAAGTTGTACCTTGTAAGCAGGGAGAAATTAGCCCATATGTGTTATTAGGATTTAATGCAGCGGTTGAAGACAATCTTGATCGCCGTCCCAGTCATCATGATACAGAAGAAGACCATGAGCATGACGACGACATTACCTCACTTCATGTTGTATTAGACCAAGCCTTTGAACCAACTGAGTTGATCAGCCGCCTAAAATCAATGGTTCAGTCACATGAAATTTATCGAATCAAGGGTTTTGCCGCAGTTCCAAATAAAGCAATGCGATTGGTTGTACAAGGAGTGGGCAATCGGTTTGACACCTTTTATGATCGCCCTTGGCAACCCTCAGAAGTTCACCAAACGAGTTTGGTATTCATTGGACGATTCGGCAATGGGAATGCTAGGCGCTCACTCGATACGGAAATTATTCAAGCAATCATGCTTAAACACTAAAAGATTATTTTTTGACTTTCCTTGTGGAACCAATTTTTCAATGACGACCCCGATGAAATCTCAACCTTTGACGTGGGATAGTCCTATAATAATGAGTCCCACCAGGCTGATTGATATGGGGTTTGCCCATAAGGGGTGGAGTTATCGGAGGTTCGTTTTGGAAATTCACATTTTTAGCATTTGCTAAGTTAGCACCCGTGAAGTCAGTACCTGCTAACTTAGCACCTGTGAAGTTGGCTCCTTGGAGATTGGCTCCTTTAAAGTCTGATATTGTCAGGTCAGTTTTTGTGAGATTAGCTCCTTGGAGATTGGCTTTTTCAATAATGCTTCCTCCCAGGTTAGCACCTTGGAGATTAGCACCTTGGAGATTAGCACCTGTGAGACGAGATCCCAAGAGATTAGCACCTTGAAGGTTAGCACCTTGAAGGTCAGCTTTTTCGATGTTGACTCCAACAAGATTAGCTTTTGTGAGATCGCAATTATTGCATTTATTATCAGTCAAAAGTTGATCTAAATCAATCTGTTTGAAGGCATAGCTGGGACTGCTAACTAGACCCTCAGAAGAAATGAAAACAAGTAATAAAGTTAAATTCCAAGAGAACAGACGACTCATAATTCTTAAATAACAAAAAAACACTCAGATAATTATATTAAATATTATTCTAATTGTAGCAAACCAAATTACTGATAAGTTTAGGTATCTTATCAAAGGGAGCAACTCCCTTAAGAAGGCAGGAGGCAGGAGGCAGGAGGCAGGAGGCAGGAGGCAGGAGGTATCCCCATAAATAAATTTAGGGGCTTCATACCCCTATAGCAGAGGGCAAAAAAATATACTTTCTACCTTCTGCCTTCTGCCTTCTGCCCTCTGCCTCTCTTCCCTCATGAGTTTAGCTCCCATTGTTCCTCTAGTTAATCTTCAAAGCCGCTCCTGATAATGCTAAAGTCCCCTGAGAAACAACATCTTCACCAGGTTTGAGACCCTTAACCACCTGCACAAACTCTCCGTTCTCCATTCCCACTTCTACCCGGCGTTCTTCGTATTGATGTGCTCGTACTTTGACATAAGCAAAATTGTAATCACCTTTACGCTGGATAGCGTTTTTAGGTATAGACAGAAAACTTCTAGTATCTACCACCATTTTTAGGTGTGCAAACATCTCTGGTTTGAGAATCAAATCAGAATTGGGGATAGTGGCTCGAATTGTCAGAGTCCTAGTTTGAGGGTCGAGAGCATTAGCGATATAATTAATCTGTCCAGAGAAAATCTGGTTTGGTAGGCTGTCAAAAGTCAATTTAACAGATTGACCAATATGTACTTTTTGAATATCTTGTTCGTAGGTATCTCCCAGCAACCAGACTCGACTAAGATCTGCTAAAGTAAAAAGCTCTTTACTAGGGTCTACTAGCTCGCCATTATTAATACTGCGACTAATCACAATACCATCATGGTCAGCACTAACTATAACATAAGGGTAAATTTGCTTTGTTCTGACAACCCGGTCAGCTACTCCTCTGGCTACTCCTGCTAGAGATAAGCGCCCTTCAGCAACTGCAATTGTTGCTTGGTACTTAGTGTATAGATCTTTTAAGTTAGCTTTATCTTTTTCGTATTGGGTACGGGCTGCTTCTAAATCAGCTTTGGCTGAAATTCTATCATGAAATAGTTTCTCTTCCCGTCTATAAGCAGCACGGGAAAATACTAATTCTACTTTCGCTTGCTCGATATCGGATTCATTTTGGATAGTCGCCTGTAATAGGTCTGATTCAGTTTGACCAACTGCATCAGATTTAATTAATGCTAGCGTTTGTCCGCGCTTAACATGCTGGCCTAATTGAGCAAAGATAGTAACTGCTGTTCCGGGAACAACAGGAAAAATATGATCAGTTAAATCATCAGCAGCTTCAACTCTTCCGGTCAATCGAATAGCAGTTGAGAAAGGTTTGAATTCCAAAGCCTGTACTTGTAACCCTATTTGCTGTTCCTGTTCAGGAGTTAGAGTAATGTTGGTCGAGGTTGGTAATGGTTGATGAGCCTGTGCTGGAATATCAGGAATTTTGACATCATCTGCTGACATTTGTTGCACTTTGGCCTGTGTATTTTTTGCGGCTGACAACAAAAAATCGGGAGTTTTGAAATTCTGACCACAACCAGTGAGTAGAGTCAGAGCAAATAGATTAAATAAAGCAAGATGTCGTGAATGTATCATAATCATTCAAATATTCTCAAGAACTCTGGACTGATCGCTGAAACTTAGGTTTGATAACCAAAAACTATTGAGTAAAAAATTATTTGCCCACTAACGATAGTGGCGCACCAAGGGCTTTTTCTAGATCAGCATAGGCATTTTGGTAATCTGTCACCGCATCTACATAAGCCGAGCGATTTTGTTGATCTGACTGTTCGACTGTCACCACGCTAACTAAATCAGTTTTGCCAACTTGGTAACTTTCCTGAGCTAAAGCCAATACTTCTCTAGAGTCAGATAATAGTCTTGATTGATACTTACGGATTTTATCACGAGCAACGACTAATGCCTCGTAGGCAGTACGTACATCAACAGCAATTTGGGCTCGCACCACATTCTCCTGCTGTACAGACTGGTCAAGTGTTGATTTTGCTTGGGCTATTTCCCCCTTTTGCTGATAGAATAAAGGCCAGTTAACCGCCGCACCAACATAGTAACCACTATTGTTGGGGTTAGGAGCGTCAGCGGTAGTGAACAGATAACCACCACTTAGCTGTAAATCAGGGACACGCATTACTTGAGCCAGTTTTAGTTGCTTTTTCGCTATGTCCGTCTGTTGTTTAGTACTTTGGAAATCTAAACGCTGCTCATTTGCTTTGGCAATTAAAGTATCAATAGATGGAAGTTCCTGATTGGGTAAGGGGACTAATTCTGTATTTTTAGCTCCGACATTAAATACTCCTGGGTCGGTAATTTCAATCTTTTGTGTTGGGCTATCTCCCATCAGCGCATTTAGCTGAACAATTGCTTGAGCAATACGTCCTTTAGATTGCTCAAGTATAGGTTCAGTTTGGTTGAGTATTAGTCTAGCTTGTAAAACATCTGCCTCAGGCGCAGCCCCAGCCTCAAAACGTTTGCGGGCTATGTATAACAATTTTTGCAGTAGTTGTACCTGTTCTTTTTGGGAGCGATCGCTCGCTTGAGCAGCAGCTAATTCAGCGTAGGCTCGACGTACTTGATCGCGGAGATCAAGACGAGCAGCATTATACTGTAAAATTGATAGTTGGTACTGAGATCTAGCTACAGACAACCGTTTAGAACGCTTACCGCCCAACTCAACAGTTTGGTCAAGACCTAACTGTTGGGGGTTACCAGCATCGCTATAGATCGGTCCAAAGCCATATTGGAAATTTATTTGAGGATTAGGTCTTGCTCCGGCGATCGTAATACCAGCTTCACTAATTTTGATATTTTGCTGGGCTGCTAATAGTTGTGGGTTTTTAGCATCTGCTCTAGCAAAAGCCTCCTTCAGACTCAAGTAGAGGGTATTATTAGATGCTCTTGAGAGGAGCAATGCTGCGGAATTGCTGGGAGATAATGAGATTTGGTTACTAAGTAGGTTTTTTGCCTGGGGTTGTTGTGTTTGGAGTAGATTTGCGTTTGGCTCAGATAATGAAACTACCTCTGGTGACTGCACGATCAATGGGGAAGATTTCTGATCTGGATCATCTTTGTCCTTTTCGGGTTGGAGTAAAAAATCATTGGGAGGAGTTAATTGAGAGCTTGCTGTAGGAGAAGCAAGATTTGGCCAATTCTTCTGGGCATTTTCTGGAGATTGACTCTCCTTACTTGGCTGGATAGATGGATAAGCCAGAGGAACTTGAGGATTTTGGGAATCCAGTGGTTTATTCACTGGTAATTGGCTCCCTAATTGCTTTCCTACATTTGGTTGACTAGATGTAGGAAAACCAAAAGTTGGCAATCCCAATATATTTTTTGGTAGTTGATTTCCTTTATCGTTAGGTAAAACCGCAGCATTAGTAGCCGTCTTTTTTTGCTGAAACCAGCCAAACAAAAGACTGAGAATCAGCAAATTAAATATCCAAAAGTGGTAAGGCTGTATTTTCATAATCAAAACCGTCACAAAAAAATAAATAACCAAAGTCTCATGTTTAGACGCTAACTGACGGAAGCCAAAGTTAATTCATCCACAGGATCGTCTGTTTCTTCCTGGCGTGGTTTAAGATGTTTATTCGTATTTTTTTCCACTAGGTTATAGAGGGCTGGTAAAACTAAAAGTGTCAAAAAAGTAGCTGAAATCAATCCACTAATGATGACTATGGCAAAAGGTTTCTGCGTTTGGGAACCAATACCATTGGAAGTTGCTACAGGTAATAGACCTAAAATAGCCACAGTTGCAGTCATGAGTACTGGACGCATCCGCGACAGCGCCCCCTTATAGGTTGCCTGGGTAATTAAGTAAGGTATTAATTCCTGCTTTGTGTACAGCAGCTTAGTATATTTAATCCTCTTGAGGCTATAATCCTGCACTGCCATTTTAATCAAAGTGGTGTAGACAACTTGAGAATTGATGCTAGGAGAAATAGCGACATCAGAGATATCTGATAACTGAGATAACTGAGATAATTGATTAATATAACGTTGTAATAATTGGTCAATAAAGCTGACCATGATCACACCATTTTGTACAGCTACCCCCGTCAGAGCAATAAATCCTATACCTGCCGAAATACTAAAATAAGTATGGGTGACAAATAAACCCACCACTCCACCAATAGCTGCTAGTGGTATTGCTACCAGAATTAACAGAGCATGGCTGATTGAGCCGAAAGCCAAAAGTAAAATGAAAAATATTAGCCCCAGGGTAATAAACACAACTACTACCAGTCGTTGATTTGATTCTTGCTGATACTCATATTGTCCACCCCAATTAATTTCATATTCTTCAGGTAGGTGTACCTGTTGAGCAATTTTCTGCTGTGCTTCTACGACTGCTGAACCGAGATCGCGCCCCCGGACATTCGCCTTGACAATCATCAGGCGTTTATTTTCTTCACGATTAATGATTAAGGCTCCTGATTCAGCCTGAGTATGAGCTACCAGGGAAATGGGTATTGTACCTATGGGACCAGGTGGATTAATTAACAGGTTATCTATTGCCTCTTTAGTATCACGGTAGGGCTTACTTAATCGAACCAATACATCAAATCTTCTTTCTCCTTCCACCAGTTGCGTAGCGACCTTACCTCCCACTGATTCAGCAATTAGATTTTGTACATCTGAAACATTCAGACCATAGCGACTAGCAGCTTCCCGGTCTACAATCACTTGATATTGTGGTTGACCTACAAGATGATCATCGGCGACATCTACCATACCAGGAACTTGGGTGACAATATTAGTTATTTGGTCGCCTAACCTTTGCAATACATTAATATCAGGACCAAATATCTTAATACCGAGATTTCCCTTGGCTCCAGAAATAGCTTCATCGACGTTGTCTTGGATGTACTGAGAGAAGTTGTAATCTACATTGGGAATTGTTGAGAGATCTTTGTTCATCGCACTAATTAGCTCCTCTTTGTGCCGATGGAACTGTGTACGCCACTGTTCAGGTGGTTTGAGATCTACGAGAAATTCAATATTACTGAACAAATTTGGATCAGTAGCATCATCAGGACTACCTGTTTGGCTAGTAACATTTTTCAACTCTGGGTATTGAAGAAGAATCTCCCGGATGCGATGTGCAACTACAACTCCCTCTTCCAGAGAAATTGAAGGAGGTAGCACTGTTGCTCTTAACCAGATATTCCCCTCCTCTAGAGCAGGTAAAAACTCTGAGCCAGTATGTAGGAAAAGTACAACTGCACAGGCTAATGCTGCTAATGCTGCTGCAATTACAGGTAATGGGTGAGCTATTGTCCAACGCAAAATCGGTCTATATATTGCCCGAACTAAGATGACCACTGGGCTTTCACGCTCAGTTATCGGCTTGCGGGTCATAAAAAATGAGATCAGTACAGGAATGAAAGTCAAGGCAATCAGCACTGCTCCCAAAAGCTGAAAATTCATAGTGAAAGCCAAAGGGCGAAATAGCTTACCTGCTACCCCATTAAAAGCAAAGAGGACTAAGAAGCAACAACAAATAATACTTGTGGCAAATAAAATTGGTCGTCCCACCTGCTGAACGGCTTCTAAAACCAAGCGATTGCGACTCTTGCGATCCTTTAAATGATGACTTGCTTCACTCAGACGGCTAAAAGCATTTTCTACCATCACTACTGCTCCATCCACAATGATCCCAAAATCGATCGCTCCCAAACTGAGCAAATTTGCAGGAATGTGAAACAGGTTAAGACAGATAAAAGAAAACAGCAAAGCCAATGGGATCACGGTAGCAGCAATTAAACCACTAGTGAAGTCAAATAAAAACACGATAAGTACGATCACTACTAAAGTAATTCCCTCTCCCAAGTTGTGGAAGACAGTATGCAGAGTTTCCCTGACCAACTGGAGGCGATCATACAGTGGTACAAGTTTTACTCCTCTAGGCAAAGAATTCTGAATTTCGGGAAATTTTTTATACAGGCGCTCGACTACACGAGAAGGATTCTCTCCCCGCAATAACATGACAATACCCATAACATCATCATCATCCCGATTCTTGCCATATTGACCCAAACGGATACCAGAGCCAATATCAACAGTTGCTACATCTTCCACACGGATAGGAGTTCCATTAGCAGTAGATGTAACCACTACGTGATTAATATCACTAATATTTTTAAGTAGCCCCAAACTACGAACGACAAAAGCTTGACCACTCTTCTCAATATAATTAGCACCTGTAGTGGCATTAGCGTTCGACAAAGCTTGATATACTTGGTCAATGCTCAAACCCAAGGCTTTTAATCGCACAGGATCGACATTGACTTGGTAAGTCTTGATTGGACCACCCCAGCTAGTTACATCAATCACACCAGGAATTTGCCGAAATGCCTTCTCTAGATCCCAATCCTCAATAGATTTCCGTTCCATTGCTGAATAGTACTTCGATTCGACTGTGTAGCGATAAATTTCACCTACACTACTAGAATCCGAATCAAGTTGGGGTTTCGCATCACCAGGAATATCTGCTTGATTAATCCGCTCTAGTACTTCCTGACGAGTTACTTGGCTGGGTAGACCATCCTCAAAAGTAACAATTATTACAGATAGATTAATAAAAGAGGTGGAACGCAAACTAATTTCACCAGGAATACCATTTAGTTCTTTTTCTAAGGGTATTGTTACTAAGCGTTCCATTTCCTCTGCCGCTTTTCCAGGCAGAATAGTAATTACTCTCACCTGGGGGTTAGTAAAATCTGGATAAGCTTCAATTTCTAGAGCACGGAAGGCACCGTAGCCAACTACCAAGAGCAAGAAAATAATTGCCAAGGTAATATAGCGGTTGCGGAAGGCTGTGGAGATCAGTTTGTCGATCAGGTTATTCACGCTATAGGTTTCCTTCTATGATAAGAATTTATCTCATTAAGTTATATAGAGCATACATCATATATGAGAATTTATCTCATTAAAATTGCATACATTTGGCATATTAGCAGTATCTATGTAATTTTGCTATTTAAGCCATGTTATTCATAGCAGGAAAATATGACTACAGTAAGATTAACTCTGACAAAAATATGACTATTGTATACTTGGTAGGGAAAATCTAAAGGTCGAACCTTTACCTAGTTCGCTTTCTACTTCAATTTTTCCATTGTGTAGTTCCACTAATCTTTTGGTAATTGCCAATCCGATACCAAATCCCCCTGTTCTGGCATCTCGTGACTGGTCTGCCCGCCAAAAGCGCTCAAAGACTTTAGGTAAATCTGCTTTGGCAATTCCAATACCCGTGTCTGTAACAGCAATCCACAGGCATTGCCTGCGACCGACGTAGCGATCCCTACCAGACCAAGTGCGAATAGTAATGGTTCCGTCATGAGTATAATAAATGGCATTGCTAATCAGGTTAATCAGAATTTGCCTGATGCGATCGCGGTCAGCATATGCAGGTGGTAAATTATTGGCTAACTGCAATTGCAATTCACAGTTTTTGTTTAAGCTAACTGCGGTAAGTTCTGTGACTATCTCCTGGATGAGGGGTGCTAAGTGTACTGGCTCAAGTTGTAAAGGTAAATAACCTGTTTCGATTTTGGAGAGTTCTAGTAAGTCATTGACTAAACGCATTAACCGCGCAACTTCTTGGGTCATCTGCTGGAGTATGTTGGGGTTAATTTGTGTCATACCTACACTGAGCATTTCTAGATAGCCACGAATTACAGTAATGGGCGATCGCAACTCATGAGCCAAATCGCTAATTAGTTCTCTGCGTCGTTCTTCAACACCTTGTAAGCTAACAGCTAAATAGTTAAAACTATTGGCAAAGCGATTAATTTCCGGAATATCAATGTGAGGTGCGCGTGCTGTTAAATCTCCAGTAGCAAATGCTTGCATTGCCTTTTCCACCATGAGTAGTGGGCGCATAATAATGTGTGAAGTCAGGATGCTAACAGCAATAACACTGAAGAAACTAACGACAGCAGCTACCATTCCGTCCTGAAAATTTCGTCCAGATAAGTGACTCACCAAACTAATAATGCTAATTCCCAAGAGCATCACACTCATGTGAGACAAAAGTAATCGGAGTTTGAGACTCAGTGTCCAATAATTTAATAGAAACATGTCAAGATAGAGAATTTGAGTCAGTAAAGCTATAGCCAATCCCTGGTGCTGTGGAAATAAATTGCTGCTTATCTAATTTTGTACTATTAGGATTCGTATTGTATAATTTTTGTCGTAAGCGCTTGATATAAGAATCCACTATGCGCAAGTCGCCTACATAATCAATCCCCCAAACAGTATCCAGTAATTGGGAACGGCTCCAAACTCTCCCTGGTCGGCTAGCTAATACTACCAGTAAATTAAACTCTAATGTGGTGAGTTTAATCATTTCTCGACTTCCATCGATTTGTTTTAGATAGACAGTCCGGCATTCTCGATCAATCAGTAAGTGATTAGTTTCAATTGTGTCTTCGGAATTTACCTGCTGTCGTAACTCTCTTCTGAGTAATGCTCTCAGTCTGACTGCGAGTTCCACTGGACTAAAAGGTTTAGGCATGTAATCATCAGCCCCAGTAGAAAACCCAATGATACGATCGATTTCCTCAACTTTACCCGTTAGCATCATAATATAAGGGTCTTTCTGCTTGGATTTAATAAACTGGCGAATATGAGCGCAAATATCTAAGCCATTTATTCCTGGGAGCATTAAGTCAAGAATGACAACATCTGGTTGTAGTTGACAAAATTTATTCAGCCCCTCTTCACCATTGTATGCAACTTGACAAGCATGTCCTTCACTCTCTACACAGACACGAATCATCGCCGCAACATTCACTTCATCTTCGATTACCAATACAACAGCCATACATAAATTTCCTCAGTCTTATACTGTGTCGCCCTCACCCTAAATCCCTCTCCCAAAGGGCTACGGTATACACACAAGTACTCCCAGGATGGGTTTCAGACTTTTTAGCCCCTTCAGTAGCTAAATTTTTGGGGGGAATTGAAGCTTTAGAACTACCTAATTTGGGAGTTAGAGAGCCACAACCATTTCTGGTTAAAGATGTGTGTACACCATAGCCTTAACAAGGGGGGCTAGGGGGGATCGACCGGTTTCAAGAACATTCGCAAAATACCTACCTTTGAAAGCATACTAAACCCGCACCTATCCCCCATAAAATGAAAGGAGGATGTAAGGAAAGCCTGATAAAACATGTGTGCGGGTGTTTTGAGTAGTTGATTAATAAATTATATAGATAGCAGATTACGTCTTGGAATACTATCGAAAGAATGTGGGGAAGATTTTGAGTTACTGGATATTCAACTAAATCAGTCATACAACAGAGTGTGAATAATGAACAAATCCTGTGCTACTATTGATGGTAATGAAGCTGTTGCTCGCGTCGCTTACAAATTAAATGAAGTTATCGCTATTTACCCAATTACGCCTTCTTCAGCTATGGGTGAATGGGCTGATGCTTGGATGGCTGAAGGTCTACCCAATCTTTGGGGTACTGTTCCTAGTGTCACCCAAATGCAAAGTGAAGGTGGTGCGATCGCCGCTGTTCATGGAGCTTTACAAACAGGAGCCCTCAGTACAACATTCACAGCTTCCCAGGGATTATTATTAATGATTCCTAACCTCTACAAAATTGCTGGTGAATTGACAAGTGCGGTTATTCACGTTGCGGCTCGCTCCTTAGCAACTCATGCTCTATCAATATTCGGCGACCATAGTGATGTTATGGCTGCTCGTGCTAGTGGGTTTGCTCTGTTGTGTTCTGCTTCAGTCCAGGAAAGTCAAGACTTTGCGCTGATTGCTCATGCTGCTACATTAGAAGCTAGAGTCCCATTTATCCACTTTTTTGATGGATTCAGAACTTCCCATGAAGTCCAAAAAGTTAACTTGCTCACAGATGAAGATTTACGATCGCTCATTCCCCAATCTTTAATTTCCGCGCATCGCGATCGCTCTCTCACTCCAGACCGTCCAGTATTGCGAGGAACAGCCCAAAACCCTGATGTTTACTTCCAATCACGGGAAGGAGCTAATCCCTATTATCAGGTTTGCGCCGAAATAGTCCAACGGATTATGGACAAGTTGGGCGATCGCACGGGTAGATATTATCGACTTTACGAATATTATGGCGCAGCGGATGCTGAACGAGTTATAGTAATTATGGGTTCTGGTTGTGAAACTGTCCACGAAACAGTAGACTACCTGAATCACCAAAATGAAAAAGTGGGAGTTTTGAAAATTCGGCTTTTTCGTCCCTTCGATGTCCAAAGATTTGTCCAGGAATTACCAACAACCGTCAAGGCGATCGCAGTCCTCGACCGCACCAAAGAACCAGGAAGTGCTGGTGAACCGCTCTACCTTGATGTAGTCACCGCAATTTATGAATCAGGAAAACAACCTTTTCCCCAAATCATTGGCGGGAGATATGGTCTTTCATCCAAAGAATTTACACCAGCAATGGTGAAAGGCGTTTTCGACCATCTCAGTCAAACCAACTTAAAAAAACACTTTACCATCGGGATTCATGACGATGTTACCTATACATCCTGTGGATTTGACCCCAATTTCTCCACAGAACCGGATCATGTTGTTCGCGCTATGTTTTATGGCTTGGGTTCTGATGGTACCGTGGGCGCAAATAAAAACTCGATTAAGATTATTGGCGAAGAAACAGAAAATTATGCTCAAGGCTATTTTGTCTACGACTCGAAAAAATCGGGGTCGATGACTGTTTCTCATTTGCGCTTTGGATCTGCGCCTATACGTTCTACTTACTTAATTAATCAAGCTAATTTTATCGGTTGTCATCATTGGAGCTTTGTCGAACGTATTGATATTTTAAAGGTAGCGACTCAGGGAGCGGTATTTCTCTTAAATAGTCCTTATAACCAAGAAACCATTTGGGAAAATTTACCATTCAAGATCCAACAGCAAATTATCCAAAAAGACCTGAAGCTATATATCATTAACGCTAACCAAGTCGCTCGTGCTAGTGGTATGGGTAGCAGAATTAATACTATTATGCAGGTATGCTTTTTTGCTGTAGCTGGCGTTTTACCTCAAGAAGAGGCGATCGCTAAAATCAAACAGGCGATTAAAAAGACCTATGGAAAAAAAGGCGCTGAAGTTGTCCAGAAGAATTTGCAAGCAGTAGACAACACTCTCGCAAACCTCTATCAAATAGATATCAAAAATAGAGTTCCAAGTCAAGATCAACCACAAAGTGAAAACTTGATTTCAGCGCCAAAATTCGTCCAGGACGTTTTGGCGAAAATCATCCTTTGGGAAGGTGATGATTTACCTGTGAGTGCTTTACCATCAGATGGTACTTTTCCTAGTGGTACTGCAAAATGGGAAAAACGCAATATAGCAGCAGAAATTCCGGTGTGGGATGCGGATTTATGCGTACAATGCGGTAAATGTGTGATGGTTTGTCCTCACAGCAGCATTCGCGCTAAAGTTTATCCAGCAAATGAGTTGGTTGATGCTCCCATATCTTTTAAATCAACAAATGCTAAGGATAAGGATTTCCCTGATCAGAAATTTACTCTTCAAGTCGCGCCAGAAGATTGTACGGGTTGTACTATCTGTGTAACTGTATGTCCCGTAAAAAATAAATTAGACCCAACCCGTAGAGCAATCAATATGGCTCCTCAGTTACCTTTACGGGAACAAGAACGAGATAATTGGGATTTCTTTTTAAATTTACCATTACCAGATCGTCGGAAGTTGAAACTCAACCAAATTCGTCAACAACAACTCCAAGAACCTTTATTTGAATTTTCTGGCGCTTGTGCTGGTTGTGGGGAAACTCCTTATTTGAAATTATTGACTCAACTTTTCGGCGATCGCGCCTTAATTGCGAATGCGACTGGTTGCTCTTCTATATATGGGGGAAACTTACCCACGACACCTTGGACGAAAAATGATCTGGGACGAGGACCTGCTTGGTCGAATAGTTTATTTGAAGATAATGCGGAATTTGGTTTTGGTTATCGTCTCTCTCTGGATAAGCAAGCAGAACTAGCAGCAGAGTTACTTCAACAACTAAGTAGCAAATTAGATGAAAATTTGGTCTTGTCCATTCTGGAAAGTCAACAAAAAACTGAAGCTGATATCTGGGAACAACGAGAGCGGATAGGAATTTTGCATAGAAAGTTAGATGATTTAGCTCTTGATATTTCAGCAGATGACTTAAAAGCCAAGATCGAAAATCTCAAATCCCTCGCTGACTATCTGGTGAAAAAAAGCGTTTGGATTGTGGGTGGAGATGGTTGGGCTTATGATATTGATTTTGGCGGTATCGATCATATTCTATCTACTGGTCGGAATGTGAATATTTTGGTGATGGATACAGAGGTCTATTCTAATACTGGCGGACAATCTTCTAAAGCTACTCCAATCGCTGCTGTAGCGAAATTCGCTGCTAGTGGTAAACCTGCTCCCAAGAAGGATTTGGGTTTAATGGCGATGACTTATGGAAATGTTTATGTGGCGAGTGTAGCGTTAGGTGCTAGAGATGAACAAACTCTCAAAGCTTTCCTAGAAGCAGAAGCTTACAATGGACCTTCTTTGATTATTGCTTATAGCCATTGTATCGCTCATGGTATTGACATGACTCAAGGGATGAATCAGCAAAAGGAATTGATTGCTTCTGGTCGTTGGTTGTTATATCGATATAATCCTGATTTATCCAAACAGGGTAAAAATCCTTTACAACTGGATATGCGATCGCCAACTGAACCAGTGGAAAAATCCATGTATCAGGAAAATCGTTTCCAAGTCCTAGCCAAAACTAAGCCAGAATTAGCCCAAAAGTTACTCCAGCAAGCACAAACTCAAGTAGATGCGAGATGGAAAATGTATGAATATTTAGCAGATAGAAACTGGACATAGATGGGTCAGCTCGCTAAAAAAAAGCCAAACTCTCTCCCCCCAGACCCGCACGGGCCCGAAGGGAGAGAGTATGCAACCTAACAATCTACCCTCTCAGCACTATCTTTAATTTGAGAGGGAAAAGATTATTTGGAAGATACTTCTAATATTAGGACAACCTTAACTACTTTGTTCTCCTCCCAGAGATAGAGATTATGGTTTGACTAACAATCCTACTCCGACAACTCCAAAAGCAATAGAAGCAATTCTTTGAAGTAGTCGCTGATTAATTAAGCTCTTAGCACTACTACCGATGATTACACCGATCGCAGTTACAGTCCAGAGCGCCAGAGTCGCTGAAATGAAAATTATGAATGGAGCATGATATTTCGTTGCTATAGTTGCGGTTGCGAGTTGGGTTAAATCACCCCATTCAGCAATAAAAATTGTCATGAATGCTGTAGTCACAGATTCAGAAAACTTTGGAGTTTTAGAGCTATCTCCACCCTTTAAATCATCTGGCTCAGATTGGTTACGTCGCCACATCATTACAGCAAAGATCAGGAATAAAACTCCGGCTGTAATATGAATAATTTGAGGAGGTAAAAAAAATAATAAACTACCAAAAGCGACCGCGACAAAACTTTGGATAACAAAAGCAGCAGCAGCACCTATAAAGATAGCCCAAGGATTGTGAGAAGTGGCTAGAAACAATGCTGCAAAAGCTGTTTTATCAGGTAATTCAGCCACGAAAATCAAAGCAAAAGTGGAGATAAATAAATTCAGTCCCATGTTTGTGAAGTCTCTCAAGCTAATCAGATTTACTACAACTCTCTGATATAAGCTTGATAAGAGTAAAAACACCTCACCAAGCTCACATCAGATATGTGAACTTAGTGAAGGTCTCGCTCTCAAGTCTTAGAAACTTACTTCAGCGCCTAGCTGAATTCTCTAACTTGTCACCTGAACCAGGCAATTTGCCAGTATGTTGACTCAGATGTACTGGTTTGTATCACCAGTAGCTACTCCCCTTCAATTCAAGATTAATTATACATTGAAATTAACCAAACACTAAATAAATAAACTGAGTAATTTGAGGATTTGGCAATTCTTCATCATCTGGGTAATGACTCCACCCAATCTAGATATCGCTGAAATGGCTTAAAACTGAAGTTAAGAGTTATAATCACCTATTATATAGATATAGCCGTTTTATCCGGAGTTCTGCTGCTATGTCCAATCGTTCCTATGATGTTGTGCTGTATGGTGCTAGTGGTTTTGTCGGTAAACAAACTGTAGAATATTTTGCCCGTCACACATCCCCTGGACAATTGCGTTGGGCGATCGCTGGGCGAAACCGTGAAAAACTAGAAGCTGTTAGAAATCAAGTTGGTGTAGCAGTCGATGTTTTGGTCGCCGATAGTCAGGATCAACAGGCGATCGATCAGATTGTATCCCAAACTCGGATTGTATTGAGTACAGCAGGACCCTTTGCTCTATATGGTAATGCTATAGTAGATGCTTGTGTTCGCTACAAAACCCATTATGTAGACATTACTGGAGAAACCCCTTGGATTAGGACAATGCTGATCGATCGCCATCATACTCAAGCAGCAGCTGATGGTACTCGCATTATTCCTTGTTGTGGCTTTGATTCTGTCCCCTCAGATCTGGGTACTTACCTGATAGTACGCCATATGCAAAGAGAATTAAATTTGTCTTGTAAACAAGTAAATGCTTATTTTCAAGGGAATGGAGGCTTCAATGGTGGTACTCTAGCATCTTTTTTACATATTTATGATGCAAAACAAATGGTAGAACAGATGAATGATCTTTTCCTGCTGAATCCGCCTACACTTCATACCCAGGAAGAAGTTGAACGCAACCGCGATCCACAAATACCATTCTTTGATTCAGACATTAATACCTGGGTTGCTCCTTTCTTCATGGGATTTGTCAATACCCGTATTGTTCGCCGCAGTTGTGCATTGTATGAAGCATGGAAAGAAGCTTATGGTGACAACTTTACTTATCAGGAGTATCTGAAATTTGATCCACCGTTGTCATGGTTGACAGCAACTCTTACCACAGGGGGAATTGCGATGTTTATGTGGATTTTACAACAACCCCAATTGCGTTCCCTCTTACAACCCATCTTACCTCAACCCGGTAGCGGACCTGCTGAACAAGTGATGGATGAAGGTTGGTTTTCCTGTGAACTGATAGGAACCAGTATTGATGGACGCAAGGTGCGAGGGGTGATTAAAGATCAAGGAGATCCTGGTAACCGAGCAACGGTAAAATTTGTTTGTGAATCTGCGTTGAGTCTAGCACTCCAAGCTGATGAGCTACCAGGTGGTAAGACACGGGGAGGAATATTGACTCCAGCAACTGGTTTAGGTGATGTTCTAGCAAACCGGTTACGTCAGGCTGGTATGACTGTTGAAGTCAATCTATGAGGATTTAGTATAAGAGACTGTTAGTAAAGAATTTTGAAACAACAGGTAATGATCCAAAATGCAAAATTCCTCATCCCTCCGATATAGCTTTCTTTCCTTTAGCTGAAAAAAATTTAATTCTCTGGATAGATGGAAAACCCTATTGACATTTGGTATTTTAATCTTAGATAATGGAAGTGTGACCAAAAATAATTATAGACAGTCGCACTTCTATTATCTAATATGCCGGAGATGAATTCAGGTTTCCTCTTCCTTCCGACATAGATTTATGTTTTTTCATCCGATATTCCATATTTAAGGAACAGAAGGAAGTTGAATTTCAATACCTAATTTGCTTCCCAAATCTATCACATTGTTAGTAAAACCAGTAATTCCAGCAACTGGAGTAGCGATCGTTGTACCAAGTGCCGCCAAAGCAATTAATCTCTTTTTTAAACGAGTTAAATTGCGTTGACTTTCAGGTTTCTTGATTTCTTCCTCTACATCATCAATATCAACAATAATTTCCTCTTGGACATCATTGGGAAATTGCGCCGATGTTTGACGCATAGCAGCAATTATTTGCAATAGTTCAGCACTACTGACACCGCTAGTTTGATGAAAGTTAGATGCTGTAACTTGAACATTATCTTTCGCTTCGTTAACCAAGTTAGCAATATTTGCACCTTGATTATTATTTGTAATTTCAGCCATAGATTTCAGATCTGCTTGATTATTAGTATTTACGTTAACTATTTCGACTCC
>Ga0116229_10002068_pt1 | contig 32194 bp, 17 predicted proteins | sample S1TSphgellanicum_3_FD_87313 | JGI IMG/M metagenome (GOLD analysis project Ga0116229, IMG submission 87313) | Host-associated microbial communities from peat moss isolated from Minnesota, USA - S1T2_Fc - Sphagnum magellanicum MG | ecosystem: Host-associated > Plants > Peat moss > Unclassified...
AAGAAGATTTTCAGGATCTTATTCTGACAACCCTTGATGTAATGAAGAATGTGAGCAGCAGTTAATGCACAGGCAAAGGCAAATCCGAACCTAAGGGTGAAAACTCCCATGAAGACCAACTTAGCTGAGAAAACTAGTTTGGTCCCCTGTTTTTCCCCTGTGTGCACTATTTTCATCCTGACTTCCCATTTTCAACTTGGCGAAACTGGGGCCCAGTAGCCCCATTTTGGGTACTACTTTATGGACAACTCTGTTGTGGGCATAAAAAGTTGAAATTTCATGATAAGCTTGGAAAATATTGAGATAAGACTCTTGATAGATGAAGTGTTTGAAACCAAAATGCTCATCTAGATGGCCCTAAAAGGTTTCATGTTGTTATTGTGTGCCTAAAGGTTGCTATTTCATGATAAGCTTGGCAAATAGACAAGACTCTAGGGAATCAAGAAACTTTTGGAACTTTAATAGAAACAAATTGTACACTATGACTCGGACAAATGGCAACTAGTGTCACATTCACTCTATCATCAAGAATGTCATAGTTGGTCACAACATATGGTTTTGTGTGATGGTGGGAAGGGGGTTAAGGTTTGGATTTTTGGGATTTTGATGTTCTAAAATGTGTTCCTAACATGCTCTCCAAGTTTTAATGCCTTTCCCAATATGTTCCTAATAGCCCCACACTTTATCCCAAAGTTGACACTCATAACTTATATAGATGGACCAAAGGGAAGCATCCATATTTCTGTAATTGTTTTTTGTGAATGCAAACTTTTATTTGGGGGTATGTCCAAGATTTCACAATTTCTTCTATGAAGGGCCAATCAATGTGGCTCATAACAAGTCCAAATAAATTGAAGTTTGGTATGCGCCTCACAAGTTAGTGAGAACCAACAATAGGAACTCAACAACCAAGAATATCCATTGGCATTGCAACTATGTAAAATTCAACTTTCAAAACATAACGATACAACATATGGCACAAGAGGATGTTTTGATGACTAATGCTTTGAAGGTATTCAGTTTTTAAGGTTAATTCTAAGGGTTGAGGTGCAAATTCTTGGGATGCAAACTTGAGTTGACACTCTTTTGTTAGAAATAGCACAAAAATTGAACTATGGAATTAGTCTTTTGCTAAATTTGAAATTGAAACCATGAATTATTTTTTTGAATATAGGGTCAAGAAAGAGGAAAGTTGATAAGTAAATTAAATTATGTAGTTAAGTATTAATTTTAATTAATGGTTGAAAAAGTTGGGTTCAAAAAGTGCAAGTGGTTTTATGAGAATGTTGAGAAGAATGTTAATAAATTGATTTCTTGCACTACAAGAAAAATAAGATTTTGTGACTAGTTTTTATGACTAATTTGTATAGTAAACAACGTATGCAACTAAAATCCCACTAGTCATGTTGGACAACTCGCATGCAACCATAGTCACAAATGACATATCTTTGGATGAAAAATAAAATTTAACAAAATATATATTTGTATTTTAACTGAATGTATACATATTGTCATTTGTAACTAACTTATGATTGATTTGGTTAACGTTAACAATAAATGATGTGTTAACATGTGATAATATTTTTAAATTATTTTATTTAAATCTGAAAAAATTCATGTCATCCATTTTAGATGGTTTTAGATCATGAAATGTGGCACGATAAAAATTTATTGCATAGCATATAAATTGTGTTCATTTCTAAAGTCAATTATTTGATGATATGTGACACATTTAAGCCACATGACATTTATGTAAATAAGTAAGGATAGTAGGTGTAGGGAGATAAGTCAGTAGGCCTTGGCTATTTAAGTAGGTTTAAGATAATCTTATTTTATTTTGAATTTAACCTTTAAGGTTGAGCTTCTTTTGTTAATTCATCCCTTGAATGACACTTGCATTTTGAATATAATTGTTGCACCTAATTATATATTCCACATTAAAAAAATGGAAGACAAAATATATAAATTAAACATTTTAGTTCCAAATGTGACCAATTTAGTCACAACCTATTTACAACTATTTCGTAATACATATTCTATACTAACTTAGTTTACCTAATAATTATACTAATAATTATATGCAATAATAACTAAAGGTAATAATATTATATCATTATTATTATTGTTTCATTTGTGAACTAAGTGTCAAGATTAAAATAAGATATTATATTGTTATGATAATCTCTATTTTTATTCTACTATGCAATTTTGTTTTCCTTGTTCATCATAACATTCTTCACACCTAAACATTCATTTTATAAAAAATTGGCAATTACAAGATGTAGATAGTTTTAGGACCTAAGAATTGTAATCACATTCATTTATTCATTCTTTTATTAGAAAGCATTACAACACACCTAACTACTTACATATGGAAATATTGTGATAATTTTTTTTTTTACATTGAAAAAAAAAAGAATTAACATCCACCAAGGCAAACTAATTAGAATGAACATACACACCAAAAACAAACACACCATCACCAAAACCTAAAACTCTCTTGGACACACATGACTTCTCAATAATTTCCAAAGAATTTGTGGTAGACATCACCAACTTCAAAAGCATTTTAAATTCCCTTCCAACTTGCATGCTTTACATGTTCCTTCCAAAAATAAAATCATAGTGCAAAACCCAACAAAATATGATAGCTCCACAATTACCTTACATCTCCATCATAAATATAAATCTCTAACAAAAAAAAATACCACTCCTGAAAACAATGAAAAACAAATCATAGAAAAACCCGAACATCATTATTTGAATTATTCCATAACAACATAAAGGAAAAAATTCCAATATCACATAACTAGCAACCTCCTCACCACCATCACCTATTCATCAAGAGCAAAACAACAAATCCCAACCTTGAAACAACATCTTGTTCTCTTTTTCTTTATTGAAAACCTACACATTAATACAAAACCACAAAGCATGTCTATTTTAAGTAATTTTCATAAATCCAAAACCTTGTCACCTTCAATAATCTTCTAAAAATTGATGTTAATTAACCATCCTAATTTATGATTTTTTTTCAAAGGAGAACAAAAACTTCCTTCCCTTTCCACACCATGCTTAAAAAATCATAATCAACATTCCACATCACAATGGCAAGACATTTGGTTTGCAACAAGGGCAAAAAAAGAATTAAGATTCATTTAATCCTTGTGGCACAAAATGTTAATGATCAACATGTGAAAAACAAAAGTAGATTCAAAGGCTGACATAAATTACATTTCATTTCATGCAATTTAAACATTTCAAAAACTATCATGGATAGATTTTGAGAATGTGAAAAATTGTGCAAAGCTTGAACTTGGTCACTAACTTGTATGTATTGGTTGAGGTATCTCATTGCATGGAAAGACAATGGAAGGGGTTACAAATGAAACATTGCCTATTAAACAAAAAGTTGCCCTAAGCCAATTCAACAATTTAAATCAATTTAAACTTTATTTTATGGTGTCAAAATTTGGTTCATATGGATTGAGATTAAAATTTTAACCTATAATAATTATAGGTGGGCAAATAGGAGGCTTGCAAAATTGGTGTTTTTAAGCAAAGGAATACCATTCACCTAATGTCACAAATGTAGTTTTATTGCACACAAAAACCAAAAGAACTCTAAATTATTGATCAACCATCAAAACATTACCAAAAAAAAATATTAAATCAATTAAGTGTATAACAATGATTAATAATTGATAAAATTTATATTCTTAGATCAAAAATTGATAATTACAAAGTCCTTTGTAGGTAAAAGGACTTTTGTCACAATCAAAAAATGATTACATTAGGACTCCATTTTCCATAATTTACATGATTTTTTTGGTTGGAACTTATTGAGTTAACATTACTTATTATAGTTATGCTATTAAAAAAATCACCATGTAAATTCAATTGTATGCCCAAAGTTTAACATAATTCTTAAAGTCCATTACAAAGTCTTTAAAAAATTTGAATGAAACTTTTTAACTTGAAAACACCCAAATGCATATAAGAGGATGGCATATGAAAATGGTCAAGAATTATAAGAGAAAATGAGGGAATGCCTTTTACTGAATGTGAGCTTTTAAAAGATTTTGACAAAACCTAATGCCCCCACCATGTTTTATATCATAGAGATTATAAGAAAGTTAACCAATATTATCACATTTTTTTAAAATGTAATTTATATTAGTAATATGGTGTGTTTTTTGTTGGGATTGGGTTTTCCTTAATTGGTGTGTGTTCATTTTTTCTTTACAATGGATTTTGTCCAGTTGTGTTGAAACAAAATTCAAAAGTAGTAGCAAAAAATCATCACTTATTTATAATGTATAGGGGGTGGCACTCTTGTCAAGGCATTTTTTTTAGAGATCCAAGGGTGGAGCCTAATGTCCAAGGCAAAATGCCTTAACAATAATGATTCCCCCAATGTAAACAAAATAGTTGTAATTATTTTCCATTTGATTGAAGATCTTACACTATATTCCTTTCTAGCCCATGATCTTACACGAAACTACCCCACCCAAGATATATTATACTTTAGCAGGTGCCCTTTGAATACCAAAAAAAAAAAAGATTATTATGATGTTAACTTGTCATAAACAACATTTTGATGATTCATATTAAATTTTCATTTCACAATTGTTCATCTTTTGTTCTATTTTTTTAGTGATTAATGTGGTAGGATATTTTGTTCCCCACCAAATTTCACAGGGCTTGTCATTTTGTGCCTTGCATGGTTTGGAACAAAATTACATGATTCATGTTCTTTTATTATACATAAAACAAACACTATAAGAAATCTCTTCCATCAAAACCACATTACCCTTCAATTAAAACTCAAAAACAACTCATATACAATTATTATGCAACTATCCTTTGAATATTGCAACTATTGTGCAACTATCCCCTTAGAAATACTATGTATTAATAAATAAATTATCACATCAGAAAATCAGTTAGTTGTATTATAGTTATAAGTCAGTTGAAATTGGGTTTTTATATGATGATTTATGCACATCGTACATACATATGTAGTCAACCATGTTTGGCTTTTTCAAAAATTGCATTATAATTACATGTGACAAATACTTTAAAATTATTATAAATGTGTCACTAAAACAACACTTATGTTGCAATTAATGTATAGTGTACATACATGCAACCATGCCGTGTGTGCACATTTCCACCACTCATTATGAGATACATTTGCAACTAGTTTTTTATTATAATTCCCATTGATACAATTAGTATGGCCACTAATGTGCCACTACTAAAATATCAGTGTTCAACTATGTTATGATTATAATACAACTACTTATAATTTAATAAAGATACATATTCATTAGTTATTTATATTTTCATCATATGTGTTTCATTTTGAATTATTTAAAATGTCATGGGAGCACTATTTCAAGTTTTAAAAATCATCTTTGAACTGCAAAGGAAAATGAACAATGAGAAAATACCAAGAAAAAAAAAAACTTTCTAACTTACAAAACATGTTTTTTTTCTTTTTCTTTTCCTCTTTGGACACATCCTACTTTCAAACCTCATAACGTTTTTAGTTCCTATTCATTTTAAATGACTTAAAGTGCTATAGGAACGCCATTTGAAGTTCTATAAATCATATTTGAACTCTTTAATAACAATATGACAACATACAAAGAATTTTGTTGGTGTTTGGGAACTGGCCTTTATAGCATTTGGTGGTTTGTTTTTTTGTGTTTTTGACCCCCTCTACTTTTTCAAGGTTATAACTTTTTCAATTTTAATTCGTTTTTGACAATTTTTAATGCACTAAATGCATTAATAGGAGGGGTTCAAGTTTTGTTTAAACACCAAAACAATGGAGCCCTCCCCTTGGATCTGGCCTATTTTGAGCATTTAAGTGTTATAGTTGTAATTCAATTTGCAACTAATGAACAATTGAAAAATTCAACCCATATGTTTTGTCTTCAGATCCCATGTTACAAATTATATATAAAAAAACTTGTTCTTTTATGTTGTCACATTAAAATTCATGTGCCATTTTGGGATGAATTTTAAAAAAGCTTAACCTAAAGGCAAAACATAAAATAGAAAATAGAATTTCATGGCTTTTCTTTAATGCACTTAGTCTTGTGCTTTCCTACCTACTTACCTACCTATGTAAGTAGGTAGGTAGGTAGGTCATAGGTAAATACATAAATATGTAGGTTTTAAAACCTACCAACTACCTACCTATGGTTATGTATAACTTATTTAACTACTATATATATATATCCAAAATAAAATCAATATGCCATGTGGTAATTTTCAATCATGCCATGTGTCACAATTTCGGACCATCATTAATAATCATAATGGATGATGGAGATTAATATTTCGAAAAAAATTATGTCCAAAAATATTCATAATGCCATCTATCAAATTTTAATAAATTGATGACAATTAATGATATCAACATGACATCATGGTTGCAGTTATAACAGAGTTACATAATAGTTGAAAATTAATTGTTTTGATTAAGTTACAATTGAGTTTCAATGAGTTGTATTGTCTATATGGTGAGTTACAACTCTATAACTCATGCAACTTGTATGTTAGCACTCATGGCATATAAATACAATGAGTTACAAGTGTTTTTTGCAACTCAAAAATTGAGTTACAAGGCTAGTTGCAAAACACTTTTTTTTTTCATAATGAAAATTTTTTTGATATGTTTTACAATTGCTTGTAAAATTTAAACCCACCACTATAAGGAAGTAAGGTTAATCATTACCATTAACCTACTTTTGGCTAGTTGAAATGATTACATTTGATTTTGTATTTGTTCTTCATTTTTTAAGTTATTAATCAAACCGTAAGATAAAACTATTCAACATGTTGCAAGCCTTTTTGTAACACCCCCATGTAAAGTTCAATGAAGGTGTTTAACATTTTCCATTTATATGTTTGAATGATTTTCATTTATGTGTGTTTTTTTTACTTTTCATGTCAAATCACAATTCATTGCAAATTTGGTAAATTGTTACCTTTTGATTTGTGAAGAAAAGGCTTGGTACAATTTTGCATTTGGAATTTAAACACAAATTATATTCATAAAGAATAATAGTTTAACCATTTCCAACAAATTATCATTTCCATCATGTCCTTTTTTTTCACCCAACAAAAATCTTCAAGGAAAAAAGTCACCAAATGTGATATGTGAAGCATAAAAATTGCCAATCATCAAACATGATCTATTCAAAAAATTAAAAATACCATTGCACTTGGATGAAAATAATTTTATCAAAGTTCAAAATCATTGAATGTAAATTTTCTTTCTTCAATAAACCCAAATAAATTACTTCAATATGTAAATCAATCCAAACTTTTTTTTTTGGATTTGAAAACACATTCCAACACGCAACTAATGGTTTCATCAATTGCAAGGACCTTTCAGCATTCATATGCAAACCTTACAAATAAAATAAAAAACCTACCATAATAAAAAATCCTTCCATATTTAACACTAGGGAAGGCTTGTTCCCACATGCTTCTTTTATTTTTCAAGCCTATCCAACATTTTTTTGAGGAATATTTTAGGTAGCCTAGGTGGCTATGTCTTGCCAGTCTCTAGCTAACAAGTGGCATCCTTTTGGATTTTGGGTTAAAAAATAATTTTATTTCACCATTTTTTTTGGAGAAACTAGGCTACTATATGTAATTTATGGTAAAATGTTTTTGGTTACAAGCTTGTTTTTTATGTGGAATTTAAAGACGAACAAATGGCAATACAATGTAAAAGATTGGAGACCAAATGTGAAACAAAGTTGAAAATGTGGCATCCACATACAAAAATTAGTAAAAATTATGGCTATAAAAAAAATCTCCTTTGGGAATTGAACCCTAGTCCAAATGAATGTTGCCCATTGCGACTTAAGATGGGCTTGCAAAAAAAAAATTATTAATTAGTGCATATCAAAAAATGGAAAATGCATACACCATCATCACAAATAAGGAGATGAATGGAAAATATATGCAATGAAAAATGCATTTGACACATTATAATCCAACAACAAAATCACAAAAAGGAAAAAATGTAGGGATGGTTTAAAAATTTGGGTTTGTGTTCCCAAAGAGAGCTACTCCTTTGTTGCCTTTGAATTTTCTTCTGATTCCATGCTATGATTGTTATAACAAATGGGAAGTTTTCCAAATTATAGAAATTTTGTGCTTACATGTGCACAACCAAATCCAAATGTGTTATGAGTTGATTCCTCAATTTGTTTTTTATGAATGACAAGGTGAAAAAAAATCACTCATCTTCAACACTCCCCAAAACCATGGCCATACAAACAAATTCAACAAGCTTTAGCCATTTAAAAAGCTTATGAGAGAAAAATTGGTTGTTCGCTAATAATGCCCACATCCATGAGCACATATGTGGGTTCTATGGTGTTTAAGAATTGATTGAAATCTTTAAGTCCATACCTAGCTTGTTCATTGCAATACATGCAATATAAATCTTCTACACAACTTTTCAAAATAACAACAAAGTCACAAATAAAAGCATCACAGGTCTGAGCAAACTTGGATAGACTCTGAACACATTCAAACATGGGAATGATGCAAGTCAAACCTATAAAAACCTCAATATCGCATAATAATTCCAAGTTTGCCTTGGTAGAATCATGGGCAACATGTTTTTCAAACATTTGTACCATTAAACTTTTGTAATTCATCAAGATTTTTTTGGCAAGGGAAAGCATGGAGATTTAATGTGTCTTCACATTGTAAAAAGCCTTTGGCCTATGGGCAGAACCGGTAATGGGCAACTGCAACTGCACATTGCAAAGAATCTTCAATGTTTTGCATTTTGGAAATTCACCTTTGACTTATATTTATCCGATTACTGTTTAGGAGAAGTATTGTAATATGTCTACATAGATTGGAACAAAGCTTTTATCTTGGACATAGTGGCAACCTGGAAAGAATTTAGACTACAAGATTTATACAATGGGCAACATAATGCACCCCAAGCATGAAGGGGGCATGTTTTTTTAAAAATTGGGTTATAACACATGTTTTAGCACCTTGAAAATTTGAAACCCCATTTGCACCAAAACTAATCAGCTTGGAAGTTAGGTCAATTTCAGAAAGCCCCCCAAATTGTAGCACATTTGCCATTATAACTTTTGTTAAATTAATTATAATACCCCCACTTACCAACTATTCTAATGTTAACAATATAAGGATCTATTTCCACCTTTGGACTACATAACACATGAACACCAATCCTAGATTGACAATCAATAGTCATCACCTCATCAACACTTATCAAAATGAACTTTGTCGTTTGACTAACAAGACAAGTTTTGCTTAGCAAAAGTTCATGCATGCATTTTGCCATGGCCCATGCATTTGTGTCATTCCAATGATGTTGTGGAATGTTGAACATTTGGATAAAATCAAACAACTTCTTCATGCTTTCATAATCAATAATTAGGTGCCCATGTTTGAGTAAATGATAGATTGTCATAAATTGCAAAAATTCTTGTTTTTATTCAACATGCAATCCAACCTCCATTTGGTCAAGAACATAAGTTATGCCATGCTTTGAGGCATATCACCTCTCATATTGGCTCATGGAATTCATGTAGTAATCCCCCACAATTACCCCCAATTTAGTAATAGTCACTTTGTGACAACCATCATGTTTTTAGAAGCCATCAAATTTTGGCAGAAGGAGCTTCTCCCAATTTTACATTTGAACATTGTCATCTTCCCATTTGCCCTTAACAATACTTTAGCCCAAGTCAACTTGGCTGCCTAAATATCTTGGAAAACGTTGTTCAATTTTCATTTTGGCTTTTTAGGCCTCTTAGGCTTTGGAGGACAGAAGCTAGGATCTATGGCAACAAACATTTGATAACTTGGCCCTAGATCCATGGTAGGAAACAAATGCCATTTTCCGTGTACATAAATTTTTTTGTGGCACTTGTAGTGTTAGAAGATGAAGCATCACATACCCCTTTGGTGGTGGATCCAAGAGTAGAAGGTTCAGGGATAAAAAGTTTAGAGATAAATACATGACCATTTGAAAAAAAAAGCATAGACTTAAAGTTTAGAGGCAATTTCAATGGAGGCATGAAAATTTGAAAAAACATAAATCTAGAAAGGTTTTGAGAATAGGAAATGAATAACATACTTCCAAGATCACATACCATTTGAAAAGAAAACCTTTAGAATGTAGGGTGAAACTCTTGCACTTCACTCAAATGAAAACAAAACCTTACTTTTGCACCATCAAAACATAATTAAACTAGTTCAATTGTAGAATCTTGATGAGCTACATTCACAACTCACTTAAAAGCTTATGCACCAACAAAATCCAAACTTGCAAAAGTTTTAAAAAACACATTGTACCTAAGCATGTATGTTTTTGAATTTGCAACAATGTTGAAAATCCATCCTTGACAATGATGACGTCCATTGTTGCTTTGTGAACTTTGGATACCGAGCTTTAAGTGTATGTAGCCACCATCTTATAACCTTTCATTAAAGGTTATAAGATGGTGGCTACATACACTTAAAGCTTGGTGAATGATAATGTTGAAGAGCATAAAAACAAAGACAATGGTAATGGAATTAGATCAAAAGTTGAAGAAGATGCGAATGTAGGTGAACGAACATCAAATTAATGCAACCTCCCATCATTAAGAACAAAAATCAACATCCAACGGCCATCACATCTAATCACAACTGGCCACAAAGGTCACTTGTTGATGAAATCAACGACTTTCTAGAAGCCATTAGCATTAAAAAAAAAAATAAAAAAATTGCCCTAAAATAAAATGAGGAGGTCGAAAAGGTTTGGGGGAGGTTGAAAATATGCAAAATTTGCCATTAGAAAAAATGTTGACCCTATCCCCACATGGCAACAACCCTCAAATTATGGAACAAGCCTTCTCCTATACACAACCATTTACTTTGGCCTATTCAAACACTTTTGGAAGCTTTCAAATAGCTCTCCATTTCTAAAACTATCTATGACTAGATAAAAAGTCACTCTAATAGTGTGAACATAATGGGTTTTAGGGTTTTGTTTTTTTGTTTGATTATTTTTAATAGTCGTCAATTTTTTGCATGCTTGTGGCGGGAATTATTCCATTGCTATTGCAAGGAATGCATGGGTAGGCAACCTTGTTTGTTTGTGTGTTATGGAAAACAGGAATTGCACCAAACTATGGATGGTGGAGGGAACGACAACATTGAAGAAAGGTTTGCGTAATTGATGGTGGAAGGTAAGATAAGAGGCAAAATGAAGGAGTGAGATGACAACTTTTTTTTGGTATGAGTTTTTTTTTTTCTTATTGCAGTTTAGATTATTAGGCTAGTCGTTGATGAATTCCGTTGCGCCAGTGACTTAAAATAGTAGATATGTAGTTCTAAGGAAGGATAGATGATATGAGGGGTTGATGCTGAGGGATGATGAATACAAAAGAGCTTCGAGCTATAAAACTAAAAGGCATATAGAAATCAATATGCATTTGGGAAGGGGAACATTTTGTTGTAGCACCTTGAATCCATGTTGTAGACAGTCATCAGAGTGAGTACCAAAAACCTCAAAGGGGTGTCCTTGGGTTGGGCATAATGAGACAAATGAGGTCAGGAGTGGGGGAAATTCAAAAAGAAGAAATTTGTAGCACATTCTTGCATAAGAATCTATCTTCTTGAGTGATTTTAAGTGAACATTGTATTTATTGTTCAAAGTCACGATTAGAACATTTGAATCCAAAAGGTCTACAAGATTAGGTTTTTCAGAAGAGATTTGATGTTACGCTACATTGTTGCATTTAGTGGGAAAAAGGATTAGCAACTCATATGGACTGAGTGAACCTTGAAAGTTCTAACCTCAAGCCATACCTCAATAAGTTTTAGATTTTTAATGATATGGATTGATACTTGGCAGCCAATAGTATACGGTTACTAAGAAAATGTGTGATGAAGATTCACACAATTGTGATAGATTGGCAAATCTGCATATACAAAAATTGGTTTTGTTAGAATCAGTAGACTTTAGCAAAATCTCACTTTGATAGCGGGTCACAAATCAAGTGATGTAATTGGTTGTAAAGTTTTAGTGTTTCTAGCTTTGTTTAGACGTTTCATATGCATCAAGTTTTATTCTTTTAACCTTCCCCTTTCTTTTGGTTACATATTAACATCCTTTTCTTTTTCTTTCAATTGATGACTCATAACATGATTGAAATGCAAATCATCAATTTGAAAACCAATCATGCTTCGTAACAAGCCTTGAAAGAGAGTGTTGCCACCTAAAGGAATGGTGGCTTGATATACAAGGCTCCTTGCGTTCTGGGGTGGAATAGGCCCATTCCATAAAACATGAAGGATGATTGTCAATTGTACCCACCCAAAGAGGATGATCCAACCCTTATTCAACTTGTAATTTTAAAAACGAAAAAGAAAAAGAAACGATAATGCATCCTCTCCAGCAGTGTTATGGTGCCATCCAATGGCCAAAATGAGCCAACTAGCAGCGATGAGAAAGTGAGATCGACGGCCGAGATTGGAGGATTTCTTGCGTTCAGAGAAATTAGGTCAATGATTAGGGTTTGGGGCTCTGCCAGTATTGTGCTGCGTTGTCCTGCTATCGCTCTTTCCCCTCTTCACAGTTTGCTACTATCTCTCTCTCTTTGTTGCCTCTGGTAGTGGTGATTGTCTTCGTGCCTTCTTCGTCTTCATCATGACGGCATACACGGAGGCCGACCTTGCCGCTGAGCTCGAGCAATCGAAGCTCAACGTACAGCTCTCTGTTCTTCTTCTTTTTTGAGTCTCTTGTGCGAATCTTTGTTGTGTTTCCATTCTGACGATGGCTCGTGGCCTTGGAATCTTAGTCTCGATTTTCGATTTCTCATTTCTGCGTGATTTTTTTGGCACTGCCATGGTTTAATTGTCCGGGAGTCGTCTTGGATTTCTCTTCTGCTGGATGTAAGAATGCTATTTCTGGGTCTGCTAGGGTTTTAATGTACGGGAGTCTTCTTGGATTGTCCTTGTGCTGGATGCAAGAATTTAGTTTCTGGGTCTGCTAGGGTTTTTATGTCCGGGAGTCTTCTTGGACTTCCCTTCTGCTGGGTGTAAGAATTTTGTTTCTAGGTCTGGTTGTCAGAAAATCCACGAACTGTTACCCTAGCGAGCTTCATATACACAGAACTAGGTTTTGTGCCTGTGATGTGGTAGAAAGAGGATAGGAAGAATTTATTGTCTGAGAATTTTCCTTCTGTCAGGGTGATGGAAGTAAGGCAACTTTACTAGCCATGTTGTCTGTTCTTGTGGGTAATGTGACCATCTTCAAAAATTTAACAGTAACCCTAAGGATGAAGAGCCATGGCATCTTTCTTCTGCTTCTTTTTTTGTGAAACTGTTTTCCATTGCTGGTATAGGTCTTCTGCCTTGGGGTAACTTGGAGTGTCAAGAATGGATGATCCTCACCTAGCTGCTTATTGTGTTGTGACATGTGCTGTCATCTTTACCTAAATAATCAGCATAAGTGGATTAGGGTTTAGGAAAGGCTGTCATCACTCATTGAGATTAAGATGTCATCTAACACTCAGTAGATTGGGAGTGAAAGCTTTTCACAAGGTTGTAATTTCTGTAGACATCTTTGTCTTGCAGTGCTGTAGAAATGATTTGTTGGGTGTTTTTTAGTCTTTGTGGATGTTCACTAGTATTGATCAGCTTGACTTTCCAAGCAAAGTTATAATGATATTTTTTTTCTGTGGATGTGCAGTCAGATGATCCCATCATAGAAGATGCAAAAGATGATGATGATGATGACATTGATGAGGATGAGGAAGATGATGCTTTGGAGGAGGCCCAAGGCGAAGGTATATTGATCTTGTATCCCTTGATGTTTTTTGTATTTACGTCAGCCATTTATGTCCTCTCTTGTCTGCAGATTCCTGGAGAATCTTTTTGTTGAATACTGAGAACAGTGAACATCTGGTGGCTCTGGTTTTGTGGGTGAAGATGGTGTTGCTTTGAATGGAAAGGCAAAGCAGAGCCGCAGTGAGAAGAAGAGCCGAAAGGCTATGCTAAAGCTGGGCATGAAGCCTGTCTCTGGTGTCATCCGGGTCACAATCAAGAAGAGCAAGAATGTGAGCAAATCTCTTTTTTGTGTTGTCACAGTTTTTGTTGCAGTGGCTGCTCTGATTTCTATCAGTGTTATGGCTTCTTTTGTCTATTTGTGCATTCTCCCAGTTTATTCATTTACGTATTTTGGAAGTGGTAACAACTCTCATTATATTTTCTCCATCTTTTACTTTTTGATGTGCTGCATACTGATTCCCATGAGTATTAGTAGTTCTATCTCCTACAATTTTCCTTCTGAGTATGTGACTTTTTCCTGGTGATTCTATGGTTCTTTATTGGCAGCAGCAAGGAGTTTTGAATATTTTTACCTTGGGAGCTTCTAGGTAATTTTGGGACAATTTGTTATGGTGCAGATTCTTTTTGTTATTTCAAAACCTGATGTCTTCACAAGCCCAGCTTCTGATACACACATTATTTTTGGAGAGGCAAAGATTGAGGACTTGAGTTCTCAGCTCCAGTCCCAAGCAGCAGAGCAGTTCACCAAGGCACCAGATTTTGGCCATGCTGAAGTCAAGTCTGAACCATCACCAGCTATTGAGGCAGAGGATGAGGATGTGGATGAAACCGGTGTGGAGCCAAAGGATATTGAGCTTGTTATGACCCAAGCAGGTGTAACCCGGGCGAAGGCTGTGAATGCCCTAAAGGCAACTGATGGAGATATTGTGAGCGCTATTATGGACCTCACATCCTAGGTTGAAACCTTAAATTTCATGCCTTTTTTGTCTCTGCATTTTTGCAATCCATGTACCACTAATATACCTTTTTGAAATAGGTAGTGGGTTTGCAAATGTCTCGCATAGAGTGCTACTGCCATCTTGGAGTTTTCATTGCCTTTGAGTATCTTTCCTTGTTCTTGTGGTGTTTGTGGAAGCAGTTTTTGGTCTTTTGGTGTACCTACATGGTTTTGATACCAGACTGAATAGTCCTGCATGTTTGTTGAGAAGTTAAAGAGTTTAATCTTTCATGTAAATAACTGAGGATTAGTCTTGATTTGTGATGTGGGGAACTAAGCAATTATGTCCCAATCTGCTACTGCTGTTTTTCTGGTAATTAGTGGAGTCCTCCTGTTGTTAAGTTTGTGTTTGTGGATGCTACCTTTTTCTGTCAATGCATCTATACAGCATGTTCACCATTAAAGTGAAGTGCCACCATTGATGATCTGGGTTTGATCATTTGTTGGAACAGAGCTTGAAAGCTAATGAGTGGTTAAACTTGCATGGCACGCTAGTATTGTGGCTGCAGTTTGTTTTCACACTGACCCAATAATCAATTCTGTTAATCTTATCAAGCACCATCTTGACCAGACCATTGCAGATCACAATACCCAGACACAATGGGCCACACTAGACCAGAAAGCTGTTAGTTGTAATGGGTTTGGTTCCAGCTGCATGAAGGTCTTGTGCACAACTCTGCTTCTGCACCATGCACTCAAGGTAGGTTTAGGTAGGACCTGCTTCAATCTGTGATCACTAATCCATATGAGCCAGAAATGCTATTTACATCTACCAACCCATTTTCATGTTTAATGTGCCACTTTGACATCCCTTCATCAATGAGAACGTTTACTATGTCTTCCAAGACATCCTTGGAATGGAAATCCTCTGTGACAAGTTGTTATTCTTTATCCTCAGGGTTTGTACTTGAGGTATGCAAGAGGCAGTGATAATGTTCCTGTTGTTTAACCTTCTTTTCCCCACTGAAGATGGCCATAGTTTCTTCAAAATCAATCCTCATTTCATTAGTTACATTGGCTATGACACACTGATGTCAACATTGGTGATTGTTATAGTACAAGGAATTCTTATGTGGGTGCACACTTATTTATCAACATACTAGCTATGTGAAAGAGCAACATTATAGATAACAATGGTTCATTGCCAAAACATACTATTACCAATGTGTTGCAATTGGTCTTGCTCTATGGTGAAAGCATGGTGAAGTATACAAAGAAAGTAGTTTACTCAATGCAAAAATTGGGGTCTTCCATTAAATGCACTAATTGTCAATTCATTTGAGTACAAGGTAAAGTTTTGTTTTGGTGCACTCTTCTTACCTGTTGTGAGTACTAAAGTTTAGTTTGAAAATAGATAGTTGTTTTTAAATGGTACATTTATAAATTAATGCATTTTATCTGAACTATTGTCAATTTCATGAAAGTAGACTTGGCACAAGTATGTCCATGAAACACTATAGTCAAGGATTTATTTTATGAAGACCTACATGAGTATTGGGTGCACATAATTACAACCTCATTATAGTGATGTACAAATTTTTAGAAGTATCAACTTTGAAATGCATAAATGAAAATCCATTCAAACATACTTCTATCTACTTTTTGAAGTTAAGTTGGAAAAACCAAATAAGTTTCACAATTGTGAGACCATGTTGGAGGTCGTTGCTATCAAAATTTTGTATAAAATTATCCATTAAAAAAAAGAAAAAAGAACCTACTGTTTAAAATCATGCCAAATCAATTGTTTAATTATTTTTTAGGAATTTATCAAAGATCATGAGTGGTTTATTTCATCATGCTTGTACCCACTAATGGTATGTAACATGTATGTCACATACATGTTCTTTCATGTAACATTGACCCCCTAGCCACCCATAATGTTGCATCAAAGTTTTCTTTTTCAGTGACCACTCATAACCTATTTATGAAATTGAAGAGTATACAAAATTGCTTTCTAAGAATCTTGAAATAAGGTCCTCATTTGTCATTATGTGCCTCAATCTAGGGCATGGAATTAGTATTAGTTAGCTAGTGCTCCAAAAGAACATTGTAACCTAAGTTTACCCTTGCCAACAAGCACCTTTTATTGGTACTCTTCTTTCTTTTGGGCAAATGTTTCCATGCAATTTAAATGTTGAAAAGCCTACTTGCAAGATGATAGTTCCTTAGACACATCTACTTAGCACAAAAATCCTGAGCTAATTTGAGTGTTAGGAAACATTCAACCATTGTTGATAAAAGCAAATAAATATGGGAGGATGATATGATATGATATAAGTACCTAGAGGGTTTAAGGCTGATGTCATTATTTTAAAAAAATGAGATCATCCTTCTTAGATATTCTATCTTATGGTTACAATAAAAGTTCAAAGTACATGAGGTGGCATTCAATGGGGAAAACTTTCAAATGAAACAACATCAAACAATTATAATCTTACACATATATGTTACAAATGTAATGTAAATCAAAATGTTTTTTTGACTTGCATTATTAACTTATTGACTAACACATCTTTCTTCTTATTTATGTGTGTCTTTGGTTTGACTTTTATATAGTATTGGATTACATCAAGAAGATTTTTTTTGAATTTTTTTACTTTCAAAATGCATGCAAGAAGCTTAGCAAGCAAAAAGTAGAACACAATTCATCACATGGTCTTTGAATTTTTCATGAGGAAACTAAAGAAAATGACACATTTGGCTCACAATATTTTCAATCATTAGGTGTACACACATAAACTCTTATGTGCATCACCAAGCATAGGCAACATGTAATTTCATATATGACCATTTTACTTTTGTTTCTTTCAGTGTTAAACAATATGTACGAAGTATAGATATAAACAAATGATGAAAATGCAATGGCAATATTCTTTGTAGTTGGAATGTGACATATTCTGTCAAGATTGGTGTTGTTGAGATTGGTTCTTATTCATGTTATTGTTTCTATGCCATTTGCAACAAGTAAAGAAATATTGAATGTTTAATTTCTACTATGAGACCTATTATGTTACATTTTTAAGAAAAAGACTGTGACTTAAATAGTAACCTTGCTACATTAATCTTTTAGTTCTACTAGTAATCTATGCAACAATTCATAATTAATCTTATAACAATAGAGGCTTGCTTATTCTCTCTCATTAATCCTTTTTTTGCTCCTTCAAGTTTTTGTGCACTTTGGAAGTGTTGAAATAATGGCCTTTACGTCTTTGATAAAAGATTATACACCTATTTTTTAATGTCTTCTCTAAATCAATGAGAACAAGAATCATTGGTCTCTTGATGGATTTGCCATCCTTATTCTTTTTACATGATATCATAAACTCTTGAAATTTTAAAAGCCATTTTTTTCACTTTTCGTCACTACAATACAATTTCAAAGTACCTTTCAAGTACATTTGCTTACAAGCATCAAAAGCCAACCTTTTGACATCATGTCACTAGTAGAAATTTTGTCATTTGCAATTGTCATATGAAATTGATTTTCAATTGCATGCAACACATACAACTGCTAGATCCCATACTTGCATAAAACAAGTTGCACACGACATGCAACAATATGTATGTAAACTATATATATGATATGGATTCATATTTCATCAATCTGTCACATGTAACTAGGGTGCAACTACCATGGGTACCATTCAAATTTTTAATGACCAATTGTATGGTGACACATGGCATTTAATTCATATTTCAATATTGAATATTATTTATAAATCAATAATATCTAAGCCATCCAATAGATTATGAATTGGATTTTGACACATGTCCATATGTTGAGGCCAATTGTATGATGACACATGTCAATTAAAAAAAAAGCCCAATGATTACTTATTAAGTAGGTCATAAGTAGGTTTAAAAGTAGGCTTTATATGTAGGTTTAAGGTAATCCTATTTTATGTTTGGGTTAAACTTCTTTCATTGGTTCATCCCAAAAGGCCCTTTGTACTTGGTTTGTGAAGAAGACTAATGCACCTATTTATATAATGTACACAATTGGAATGTAAAACAAAACATATGGGATAAAAAATCAAATTGCAAACACAACCAAGCTAGTTGCATGGTACAATGCACCTAATTTACCAACTACCTACTATATTTATATTGTAAATAATAATATTATTATTAACAACGAATGATAATAATAAAAATAACACTTAATAAAATTCACTATTAATATTAATTATAATTTTATTAGAAATATTATTACCTAGCTTAAACTAATAGCTAATTTGCACTAGGATATTTATATGCTAGTTCATTAATGTAGCCTATTAACCATAACTAGCATAATTAATTATTGGAGAATAAAATTCATTATTAATTAATATTCTCAATGTCTATAATTAAAATATATAATTTTGATAACTACAATTATCTATAATGATTAACAATCAATACTATTATAATATTATCAATTTTAAGTTAGGAGTTAGCTTAGGGTAAGGTAATTATAAGTTAAGTAATGTAATCTATTACTAACATGTAATTAATCATAATAATACAACCAAATATGATATTAACTATGGTTAAACTAATTAGAAGGCTAAACTAACTATGGCTAAATTAACTAGAAAATTAAATTAATTATGGCAAAACTAAAAAGGTTAAATTAATGATGGTTAAGTTAAATAAGAAATTAAATTAAAAAATGGGTAAATTCATTTTGGTTTAATTAACCATGGTAAAATTAATCATGATTAAATTATCCATGGTTAAATCAATTAGAAGGCTAAATTAGTTAGTTTAACCATTATTACTTTAGCCATGGTTAGTTTAACCTTATAGTTACATGGGTTTAAATTTTATACTAAAGGCATAAAATTAGTATACATAGTTTAAGTAGATATATTGGGTGCATTAACATAAATATGTATTAGGTTAGCTCATGATTTTTATAACATGTGTGCATTTTCTACACTACTAATTGCATATTAGTTGCAGACATAATTGTATGTCCAAAAATTATACAATATCAATTTTATAGTTGCCAGCACAACCAATTTAGTTGCAAATGACACTTAGTTGCACATAGTTACACAACGATTGGTTGCAAATGATAGGATTTCTACTAGTGTGTTTAGTTTATAATGCACACAACTTCACAAGTATCATGCATGGCCCAATTTCCCTTAAGAGAAGCTTGGTGTATTTCATCATACAAGTCCATCATTTATTATAACATTAAATACATTCAAGGAAGATTCAAGCATATGGATTTTGACGTTCATGGCAATTGGTCTAATGTTGTCCATTTTGTGAAAAATAGGCACACGTGGACCATAGTGTTGTCAATGGGAAATAAAATTCTCACCAATATTCACATAATAAAAAAGTACATGCAAAGCACATGACAAGTGGGACAACAACTTGCATCGCATGTGATCACATGTTGTATAAGATTCCACATAAAGTGTTAGGACACACATACTTTCAACAAGACATTATGCATTTTTTAAGTATTTATGTTAAGTAGTAATCAACTACATGTGAAACCATGACCATAGGCTTTGAAAGAAATTTCATAAAAGCACCGTGCGCTAAGGAAATTTTAATCCTAAAAAGAAACCATTCAAACCCAACAAATATCTTCCCTTGCTCAAGGTCTCCCATATGACACTGTTAACACACTTGGAAGAACTTGACTTAAGTGCAATAGCCCGTCACGAATGAATTATCACCTTGTTAAACCCTAAATTATCACATTAAAATGCATGAACCAACCATGATTGAACATAAAATGCATAAAATAGAAAACATTAAATGCATGAGAAAACCTTATGGTTTACGGGTGTATTTACTTCATAAAACTTGCAAAGAAATGAATATGTTGGAGTAGTTACAAAATTTGATCTTTTATGATATGGACAATGGAAATGTGTTTTTTGAAATCAACTGCGTGAAGTCTTCTTCATTTCACCTTTGATGCGGCTAGTTTTAGACATCCATCTCCCTGCAATGCATGTAATTCAAATGTGCAAATTAACTTGCAAACAAAAGCTTAGCCATACTACCAAGAAGGAAGGCATGTCCTAGAGAAGGGAACATTTCAAATAATGTTGCTTCTTCAAATTAGCTCTACAACAACAAAGAATGTCCTAAAGAAGGGGAGTTATATCTTGAACATGGTTTTAAAAGAGTTGCAAATGGATGGGTAGTAGCACACGATGTTGCAAGAGATCAAATAGTGACAAAACTTGGAGGAGGTACATATAGTAGTTAGAAAGAGCTAGCCTTTCCTTGAAGATCTACTATAAATAGCAGATTCTTCATGGTTTTTGTATAGACCATATATACCTATCCATGCCAACCTTTGTGTTGAATTGAAGTTCACCAATTACACATCCACAACTTGTTGAACTTTAATCTAAACATGTGACATATAAGTCTAAAATTTGTATGAACACATTCATTTCCAAAACAATTACAAAATTTTCACTTTCCAATCGAAAGTGATTACAATAGTAATTTCAATCATTTTCCATTACCTTGTTGTCATTGTGAGAAACGTTTCGCATGAGAAATTGCAATGACAAGGTAATGGATAGAGACCCAAAGATTCTTCAATCACTACAAAGGAATGTGGGTTTTTTCACATATGAAGCCACATCTCATGACACATGTGTGAAGTAAACTTTATGGTTTCATCCACATAATATATAATTTGTGATGTTTATTGTGGCATATATTACATTAAAATGGAAAATTTCCATTAAGTTATGGCATATAAGGCACACAAAAATAAAATTGTACAGATGTTTTTGGCAATGTAAAAGAAATGAAAGGAAAAAAAAGGCAAGGAAAAAAAAGAGTGAAAAAGTAACTTTCAAAATAGGGAAGGCATTTTTTCAACCTATTTGGGATCTTCCCATGATTGTAAGTCCCATGTATGCATTTTAAGAATACATTTTAAAAACCCAGCATTAAAAGGGCACTTGGCCGTATGGAACATTCTTCACATTATTTGTCAAAGTAGGATGTTTTAAAATCAAATATATAATAACAAAGGAATGCCTGTTGGCTATATCCTTCAAGGTAAAAACATTGTGATGCACCCAAAAAAAAAAACCAAAGTTTGTTATCCCTACATTCTTGGGTCACATGGAATCCACTATAGAAACATTTCCAACATGGTGAATGCATGGTTGAATGGCCCAAAAACAATGGAAGGTGCATTCCATACAAAGTCGATGTGAGTTCATAAAACATCCTCAAATGGACATGGTTGTTATTTTCAAAATGTCATTTTTGTAATCTTTGGCTAATAAATTTTCATTCACCTACAAACCCTTTCAAAACTAGTTTAAAACTTATATCAAAAGATACAATGATGCCATCCTTTGTGATAGATGCAATTTGGAAATCCTAAAAGGAAAACTTGTATAGTCCAAATGAATAAAACCCAATGTAAATTTTTCCAAAAATATGTTGTTTGTTCCAATGTTGGTGCCTACAACCATTGTTATTAGCATACATAAATTAAACAACATAAAGCATCATAAATATGATGCATCCCATTCAAACCCAAAGCTCTACTTGCTTGCACAAAAACACATTACCCAACACAATTGTAGGAATCTAAGTACCATACATCTTGCAAAACAAAAACAAAACCAAAACATAAACTTCCTTGCAAACCAAATACAACACACAACAGAAAAAGATCCAAAACTGGATTTTGATCACCCAAATCCCAACTTATCCCAGCCTAAACATGAAAAGTTTAAAACATCATTCACACTTGAATGATTTTCAACCCTACTTATTCTAAGTTACCCAGATGGTAATTAGGATAAAAAACATAATTATCATAAAAATCCTTAAAAATATGTCTTTGGGGAAATGTTTTTGAAAAATAGATAGAATCAATACATATGATTAATGAAAATATGGTCCAACTTTAACTATTTAAAGGCCCAGAAGTATCAAGTGGCTAAGGTTTTCAAAGAAAGAATTTTTCATATGAGTTCATTTCATATTACATCAACACATATTGAATCATTATAACAAATTTTGAATGAAAATCAATACTAATTTTTCCATTTTGTCTTGTTTTTATTAAATGACCAATCCATATTTTTGGACTACAAAAGCTCATACTAATGGATGAACTTTTTATCAATAAATAACTACAGAAATCTTTTCACAATGAAGTTGTTAAACTATATTCAATTGTCAATAAATACATCTAAGGATATATTAATCACCATATGCATTTGAATAAAGGGTACCTAGTAAGAAACATCATTGTGATTCCAAAAGTGAGCCATTCAACCATGCATTCATTCAACAAGATTGAAGGATTCACTTTGCTTCATCATGTTAACTACCATGTGTTTCCAATTTACATGTTAATGAATATTTATCCTCCTTGTGAATGTCATAAATAAAAGTTTGAGCCATTACGATGCAGTGACAATCAAATGAGCCAACATGATTATTTTGCAAAAGGATTGTGGCCCTTTTTTTAGTCCTCATGACTTTTGCATATAAAGGAAATTTTAAATGAAACATTTTATAACTTGTTATTAAAAATACTTATAGTTTCTTTAATACATCACATTTTTTATGTTAATCTTTTTCAAATAACTATGATTTTTTTAAAAGTGTAAAACTTTTGCTAGATTCTGCATTTCATCTTGAAAAATAATTTCAATTTTCGATATATGTTAAATCTTTGGGTTTTAGTTTTAAAAAAAAATTATAAGTTATAACTTTCTTTTGTATGTCATGCGTATTACACACCATTTGCATGTTGTGAAAGACTTTTGAACTTTTGAGATTATAAAAACATACATTGAATTTTAGTCAAATTCAAATTTCATAAATTTTAAATTATGAGTGTTTTTTGAGTGTGGGAATACATTATTATCATGTAAGTTTTTTTTATCATAATTTTTTTATTATTAAAAAAGTCCTTGGCATACTCCTTTGTAAAATGTATTGTTTTTGATGTAATTATTTTTCAAGTTCAATAGTCCTTTATTAAATTGAAACCTAAAATTAAATTAAATGAATTTTATTCTGAAACATTCATATTGCTCATTTAACACAACTTCTCATGATTAACACGACATCAAAGTGGCACCACATAAATATTTGTAACAAAATTGCAATTTTTTTGGGTCATTTGATGAGCTTTTTGGCTCGTTTGACTGTGATTGCACCAATTATGCAATCCAACCACTCCTTCATTGTGTAACCACCATGACCTTCTAAGAACTAAAGTGCATTAATTTATTCAAGCATTAAAGGGCAAACCCATTCTTGGGTGGTACCACTAGGAACTAGTTCAAGGAATGGTTAGGGAACCAAAAACAACCAAATCATTTTTCTAGGCCTTTTTTGTTAAATGTTTTCACAATTATAAATTATTATTTTTTCATGTTTATCGATTACATGCTCAATATATGGCTTCAGATTTATTTGGGAATTTAAAAAATGGAAAATTTTAAAATTTTATATAACTAATTAAAATGGCCCCTTAAAAAATTGACAACCTCAACTTTGGAAATTCATAACTAATTCATATTTAATCAATTAATTGCCAAATAAAAACCTAAAAATAAATGACTTTCAGATTACCTTAGGAAAAAAACTCATTAAAAAATCTTAAAATCATGTTCTAAATTTGTGTTGATGACCAAAAAGTTCAAGGAAGAAAACAAGCATTATGTTCTTAAAACTTTTTCTAAATGCAATGATTAGGAAAATAAAAATACACAATATTATTAATATTATTGAAATTTTAAAATCTATGGAACCTAATAAATGCACTCCAAATTTTTTATATGAAAATGTTCATTTAAATGTTTCGTATGATTTTTCAAAGTCTGATGGCTCCAAGAAGATCAAGGTGTGACATTCCTAGTGGTACCACTCAAGGATGGGCTTGCCCTAAAGCAAGTCCTTCCCCACACATAAAGGATGGGCTTTTTTACCAATGTTTATTTCTAGTTGTTAATATTGTTGATTCTTAATGAGGCACTTGTGATTTCGTGAGGTCTTTCATGTGATGTAATTTACCAAAATGTTCAAAATAAAAGGATATCAACAAATTGAAAATGATGCATTTTCAAAAATTAATGTATTGCACCATAATGCAATACCAATTCAATGCATTAAATGGCCCATCTTTTCACACTTTACATATTTTAAGGGGGAAGCCTTCACACTTTAACTAAGGACTAGGTATATATTCACTTTCCTTAGTATAGAATCCATCAACCACATTCTGTCCTAGTATTTGAAGAGTATGTGCATAGTTTGTTCAAGCAAAAATTAATGACTTTAAGCATATGAATGGTAGTTCTATGAAATTACTATCCAAAAGACACGATAATCCAAAAAATTAAACAATTTTGATTTCTCGCACAATGTAATGGCATCATGGGGTTTCACAAAAGTATGGCAAATCACTTAAATTTCCAAAATGCTTACATGGAATTGTCACAAAAACTAAAAGTGAAGGACCTTCAATAGTTTCTTGGACCAATAGTTTCTCGGTCCAAGTCCTTTAGGTAGATGACTTGAACCATAACCCTCAACATTAGATAGATGCCTCAACCGTAGAATCCATGTGCCATTCTATATTTTATTTTTAAAATTAAGAATTAAAAACAACACAAACACATCTACATAATGTAGTATTTTTCTTTTGTTAGGCACTTTTCCAAAGTGATATTATATTTCCTTTTAACTTTTTAGGGTGCTTCCCTAGTTAGTTTGAACAATTTTTTAAATTAGTTTTGGCAAGGGTTGTTTGAGAAAGTCCACCTAGTGTTTTTCATTTGTTTATTTTTTTCTTGAGACATTTCTTATGTTTCTTTGACTCTTTTTTCATTGCTCCAAGTAAATGGTTTTGCTTCTTTATTGAATTTCTTACTTGGCCATTGATAAACATAAAAACTTGATGTCATTCTTTTTGTTATGGTGATAGCATATTACCTATAGTAACCTTTTGTCAAGAGTGTCCTTTTACTCATTCATCAAACCTTAGGTTGCAAGATTCTCTCAAATTTAATCACCCAAACAAGGCACTTCCATTTTTAGCTTTGTTTTGAGGTTTAAATCTACAATGCCAAAGATTAATTAAAAATTTCCATCAAAAACCTTTGTCACCATCATTGTTTTCATATTTTCTTGGCAACATTAACCCAAGTGGGATCACTTTGGCTAAATTTATCAAGCGAGTAAAGTTGGCACTAACCAAATGTGATATTGCTTTTTAGGGGTTTCATCCAAGTGGAGGTTAATTCATCCATAATTTAGATGATAATCATGTTTCATCCATCAAGATCACTTAAGACAATATGAAGACCAAACAATAGTTTCAATGGTCATATTGTCGTTATGAGTGGACATGTGGTTGAACATTGAACAATAATTGGTGATTAGACCACAATTTATAACAAACCAAATTTGTTGTACAATCAAACATGAATTGACTTAAATTCAAGGTAGTTTTGAGTCTTTAAATTGTTCGTGGTTTTCAAATTAATCAATTTGCATACTAAATTGATTTCAAAATTTGAAATTGGAGTTAATTTGAAGGTTCCACCACATCTTCATATGAAGTTGAATTTGCAAATCATTTGCACTACCAAAGTTTTATAAAAGATACTAATAAATGTGGGAAAAATCAATTGATTCTAAAACATTGAATGTTTATAATGGTTGTTGGATTCCAAGTTTTAAATGTAGGCACCTCCTTTTGCCTTTATGTTTTCCCTATTACTAATCCACATGGAACAAAAACCCCTTATCCTCCACCACATCGCTTCTTATTATACCCCCTACATCCCATAGGCAAACCATTCTATGATACATGATTATAGACATTATCCTTACTTCCCATTCTCCAAGTATGCCCTTGTTTTCATCTCCCATTACTTCACCACCATGGCTACTTTCCCTTATCGTCCCATATACACCCCCTCTTTGAACCCCAACCTCATGCCAACCTATGATACCTTAGTTATCAAACCTTGTTGATTCCCAATTTATCATCAAGATCATAGACCCAAACCTTATTTCATCGATAGTTAATCCATAAAGCTTACATTCCATTCTCCAAACCATGTCACACCCCATTCCATCCCATGATTCATATTTGGTGCAACAAATACCTTGTCCATCTTGTGGTCATGAATTCACCCATCGAGGTTTATCTCAACACCTCCATACATGTCAACCACTACATATTATCTTCACATGCTTTCCAAAGTTTCATGTTTCAACCTCCATCCTCACCCCTCCCCTCACAACCTAGGATTGGCTTTCAAATTTCAACATCATTGGGGCCTTCCATTTAGGTTTTCTGCACTTGCATATATTCATGCATCCCCACCACCTTACAATGGGAAGTACAACAAGCTATATGACTGCCCTTGGTTAAGTTGGCACAAAACCCTTTCAACATTGCAACTTGGCATTTATTCTTGTTATATTTTTTTAATGGTGTTTAGTGTTACCCCCTTAAGGACGATTGATATGTCATTAACAAGGCAACAACAACTTAGATGCAAATTTGTTTGATTGCCTTGGTGGAGGTGGCAAGTTTTAAGTAGGGCAACAAATTTGTGTTGGGAATTTTACTTTTAGTTAAAGTTAGCCATCAACACTACTCAAAAAGGACAAGTGAATTAAGCAACATGGTTCACACAACACTTGCACCAAGATATTGTATTAGTGCAATGAAAAATATGAAAGGTACGGAATAGGAAAAGTGGGACCTACTCTAACAATGGTAGCAAGGCATTATGCAAAGGTAGAATATAATAATGATAATGATTAATAGCCTATTGGATCTTTTATTGTGAGAAAGTCCAAAAGGAAGCGACCTTTGAAAGTTCCAGTCAATGGGGTGCACTTGATGAAACCTATGATTACTTAGAAGGAGACATGATAAACAATTGGGAAACAAAAAATATTCTATGGGAATTAGAAGAACCCCAGTTAACTCCAATCCAAGAGGGGGATACATCCATGGAAGAAGCAAATGTGTAAAAGGAAATGGCTATGTTTCAAAGTGTTGCAGCAACAATGGTTCCAAAACCATAGAAGAAAACATATGCCATTCTAGTGTTCCAATGTAATAATTCAAAGCATGAAGAGGTGGATGTTGTCATTGAAATAGACTAGCAGGAAAAAAGGATTTGGTACTATAGCAATAAGGAGAGATGGTGAGATAACTTAATGAAGTTCACATGCCTATCAAAGAGTTAGAATAATAACAAGAAAATAGTGGTGAGGAAGAAAATGATGATGATGAATTGGTAGTTTTGGATTACATGCTTCCACATGTGATCAAAGAAACAAAAGAAGTGAACTAGGTAGAAGAAATGAAGATTGCACAATAAGAGTTGGGTAAACCATTAGCTAAACAATTAGAGGATAACTAACTTGCAACCCAAGTCAAGAATCATTTAAAAGGAGGTATCATTGTGAGAAATCATGTCCATTGGAATCACATTACCCAACAACTAAAGTTCCAAAATAATTAATATGCAATTGTACATTACAATTAAAACATGAAAATAAGGGCAATTAAGAAACACAATGTCATGTTAGCAAATCAAGGAGTTGTATTGTAGTTGCAATTTAGTTGCAAATGAGACAACTATATAACGTAATGACCACATCATACATATGAATGTAGTTAATCATGTTTGATTTTTTTGCAAGTTGCAATTTAGTTGCATGTGGCAACTACATTACAACTAGTGTAAATGTAAGCACTCAATCAATAACTAAATTACAATTAGTGTATGGTGTCAACACATATGATCATGCCACATATCCACATTTTCACCACCAATTTTGACATTTGCAATTAATTGTCAACTATGATTCCCATTATAAAAATATTATTTTTCCATTCTTTTGTGACTATTATTCAACTATTAATAAATTAATAACTAAAAAAATCATATTTAATCTTTATTACTTAATAATGAATTTTTTCCCAATCAATTATTAACTATTGCATATTAATTAATATTTAAGAATTAATCTGAATCAATCAATCTAAATTAGACAAATATTTTAAAAATTCAAATAGTTAATTTTATAAATAAATAAATAAATAAAATTTAAAGTTAAATTGATTCTTAAAAATATTAAGTTCAAATAATTAATCATCAATTCAAAAATTCAGATAATTAATTCACATATATAATTATCAAATAATTATTTATTTAGTTGTATAATTTATAAAATTAAAAATACACATAAGGAATGTGAAAACATTTTTTCTAGTTACAACCTAATTTTCAATTAATGTGTAACTAAAAAATTTAACCCATAAATTTTGTGCTTGAACCTCATTTCACAAACTATATAAAGAAGGTTTTTTTCTTGTGTGTTCACATTAACATACATGTGTTAATTTAGGATGAAGATAAATTAATTTAACCTTAAAGATTAAACATAAAAATAAAATAAAAATTCCATGGCTACTTTTTAGTTCACTTACACTTCTCCTAACTACACTTCTACCTTTTTACCTACTTGCCCACCTAGGTAAGTAAATAGCTAGTACTATTTTTTTTACCTACCTACCTACTTACCTACCTATGCTTATGTATTGACTTATCTAGCTACTTAAATAGATATTTATTTTACTTTTCAAAATTCAATTAGTATGCCACTTGGCAACTTTTGACTATGTCATGTGTCACAATCTAAGACCACTATAAATGAACAGTCATAATGGATGGTGGACATCAATATTAAAAAAATAAAATTCATCCAAAATCCCCCATAATGCCATGTGTTAGATTTTGATGGATTGATGAAAAATGATGTTAACATGACGTTGCCATAGTAGTTGCAAACTAGTTGCATTAAAGTTACATAATAATTGTTCCTTCATAGTTGTAATTGAGTTGCAAGAGTTGCATATGTACATGATTTCACATATGATAAGTTGCATTCAATGTTGTAAATTATGCAACTTATCTGATAACATTCACTCATAGAAATATGTTGAATTGCAATTGAGTTGCAAATGGGTTGCAAATGGTTATTGCAAGGCTAATTGCAAATCACCCCATTTTTTCATAATGTATGTAAACATAGGTGAAACTAATATGCCACATGAAAGATTACATTAAACATGCTTTCAATGCATTATTTGTAAGGAGCAAATACTTCGAATACATATATTGTCAAATGTTGAAATAATGGGCATGAAACTATGTTTTTTGAGTGACATGTTGCATATAGTTAAAGAATTAAATACATGGTACCACAAATTTCCAATCCAAAAGCTTATCATCTTATCTTTTAATTAACAAATTGTCTCAAAGTTTGATTAGCTCCACCAATGTTGGGAATTGTCATTAAACTTGAAGATTTTTGCGTAGATGTGGATGATCAAGGACTTGGAATTTTGGGACTACAGTAGAACCTCTATAAACTGATCCCCCCAAATTTTATAACCTCTCAAATTTTATCACTCTAGCCCGGTCCATCAATGGGACCAGGCAAAAATTTTATATTCTTATAACTTATCACTTTTCCTCTTTCCCGACAATTTTTTAATTTTATAATTCGTTTATTTCTTGATCAGTTATGGTGAAAATAGCTAGTGAAGTGCATTGGAGGGACAATACTCCGGTTACAAGTAGGTTCGAAAAAGAAGTGCTGGACTTCAAATTTTTTCACCCTTTTTCTCTGCCAAAGATGGGTTGCCTTGATGATCAAAAATGCAAAGAAAATGGGAAAAAAAAGTAGCCGCCTCACAGTTCCAAACTCTCCCATAACTTATAACCTCTCAAACTTTATCACTGGCTGCCGGTCCCTAGGTGATAAAATTATAGATTTTCTACTGTATTTGGCAAATAGTGTCATTTGCAGATACATTGTTTTCAACAACAAATGTAGGTATAGAAACATGGAGGAGTTAACTAGCTACTTAGGCGTGTTTGCTATTTGATACTATTGCTGATTAAAGTCGCATACCAAAAGTATTACTAGAAAAATCTTAGTGCTCTAAATTCATGAAGGTGTGTTGCATGGTACAATGGACCCAAAAAATTGTCACAATTTTGTAGTTTGTAATTTGAATAGAATTTGAAAAATTTGGAGACATAATTGGAAAAGGTTTAATAGTCAGGATGTGTAATTAAAGGTGGTTCCCATCTTAATCTATCTTGTGAAATTAGTGCAAATAATAATGATGCAATAGTCCTTTGGAGTACATTTGTAAATGTAATTAGTTGTCACAAAGTCATTATTTAACAAAAGGATTAAGAAGGACTTCTTTTAGTTGAAAATTTTCAATAAAAATTTGTAGATCAATATATATATGTACAAAGAACAATCTTCCATTGAAATTTTTTCCAATTGATTTAAATCATGAAGTTCATATTTGAATTAAATATAAACCTTTCGTGATACAATATGTTATAATAATGATGATTATGTTGTTTGCAAGTTATAAAATGTTTTTCCATTGAAGATATAAATGCCTTAAGTGTTTTTTTAATTTATCCATGAAATTGAAGTTGAGTTTTTTAACTAGTAAAAAATATACTATTGCCAAACAATGTGTTTTATACTTGGTTTAAAATGTAATTGGTGTACTAAAAAAAACAAACATGAAGCAATTTATTCAAGATTCTATTAATTTTTTTAATTTTAAGACCTAAGACAATTAAATGTAGATTTAAAAAAAACTCAAAATAAATGAATTTAAAGTTATGATACTTGTACAAATTTTCTAACATACAATTTTGACTACATTTGGGTGCACTGCAACATGCAAACACCCATGACCTAACTTTGTAATGGCAAGACATGTAGCCAATCCGGACATTGTGGAAAAGAGGATGAAGGGTGAAAGGTGACATTAGGCACAAATGTTAGATTATTTACATGAGCTTGTCCTGATGAAGGACCTCCATAAAGAAGCCATGAGTGTGATATATTGGTAGTATGTTATTAAAGGAACCAAAAGGCAGGGTCATGATGCCCATTTAAGGCAAAAAACATTATACTTTATAAGTTGTGATATTTTGCATGAAAATACTCACAATACATTTCCAAAAGGAGCCAAAGATTTTGACATTATGGCATTATCAACAGCTTTTTTCACATTTGCTAGACATTGGAGTTAAAAGGAGATATGGACAGATGTTGGAAGAAGAGGTTCTTCCATGGGTAATTCTTAGAATTTTAAATCAAATTTGAATATTGTTAACAAACTTAATGATTTCTACTAAGGTCTTCCAAAGTTGACTAGTTAAGAACCAAAAGAAATAGGGATTGTGTGGTGGGGGGGGGGGGAGAAAAATTATATCCGAAAAAGGGGGTTTATTTGAGGAA
>Ga0116229_10002069_pt1 | contig 32190 bp, 30 predicted proteins | sample S1TSphgellanicum_3_FD_87313 | JGI IMG/M metagenome (GOLD analysis project Ga0116229, IMG submission 87313) | Host-associated microbial communities from peat moss isolated from Minnesota, USA - S1T2_Fc - Sphagnum magellanicum MG | ecosystem: Host-associated > Plants > Peat moss > Unclassified...
GCTTTGTTCAGAGTATGTTAAGGTATGATGGGGTGGCAGATTATGTCCATGTTTTCTCATCACATTATATGACATTACATTATTATCCTACCTTAGTACATACTATATTCATCAAGATGGCTTGAGAACACTCTGCTTAAACCAAGTAAACAGATTTCTTTTTAATTTCTTTTTTAATTAATTAATTAAGTAATTAATTATATTTATTTTTTCTGGGTTTAAGATAGGGATAGCCATACTACATAGTGAATTTTCCTCAATTTGCCTTTTGTGGCCAAATTAGGGTTGTTTGTGTGATGGGAATCATCAACATGAATTGAGTAGGATATGTGGCTTGTTCCTTTGAAGCGGGCCAATCAAGCAAGGACCCATCATAGTATTTTTTGTAGGAGGAAAAATGAGACATGGAGAGACATATATAACATGGGCAAGTGAGGGGTGTTTGAGCACCAAGGCAAAAGAACACCAAGAGGAAAGAAATGGGCAATGGTAAATGATGCAGAGTAAGCAAAGTTTATGTTAATGGGTTGATAATAGGGCATTATTATGCCCTATGAACCAAAAGGCAAATGAGGGTGGAATGTGTTGCTCTCAATGCATTGCTTGGCATAAGGAATGAGGTAATAGGGTAAACAGGCTGGTGACTGAACACTTAGTGTCTCACTCGCCTCTGTCTCACTCAATCTGCCTTCTTTCCACCTACAGTCTGAAGATAAAATATAGTCCCCTAGAAAGTGCATCCATGGTTGTTTAAATTGCTCAAAACCAGTTTAAAATGAGGAAGATACACTCCTTCAAAGTTTTTGGGGAGAGGGCGGGTAAATTTGGTTTTAAAAAACGGATCAACACATGGCAGCCCGTGAAGGCTTGTTTAGTCACTTAAAACCAAACACTAACTTGGGCACTAACGAGCGCTATCTACCCGGCTATCAAACTGAATGAAAATTTGGATGGAAAATTCCCTCAAAGTAAGCGTTTTGGTTTGGTCATAGAGCTCAAATCCCATGCAATAGGCTTAGAGATCAATGATTATGGGTAAACACATTCCCGTTCACCAAATCTGCCGCCCCTTCCCAAATGTTTGTGGGCACAGGTCCTCTGTCACCCCCACCAAGCATTTGATTCTTTGTTGCGCTACATCTCTCTCTCTCCGACTCTTTCAAACTCTTTGTGGGCGCGGGTTTTTCATCACCTCCACCAAGCATTTGACTCCCAACCATGTTGCTTCTTTAAGCTCCTTTAAGCTTGATGTTATCAAGGTAATGTTTGTCTTTGATTTGTGTTTGCAGGTCTATATAACTAACGTTCACTCTTTTTATGATTGATGCCCCTATCTCTAAACACTTTGAGCTTTTGCAACTACTGATGATGGCAATGTGTCCCCTCTCTCCTCTTTCTCAACTCTTTCATTTCTCCTCTTTATCTTTTTGATCTCTTTCGCATCTCTTGCACTTGCTAGTGATGGCGTCAAGTCAAACTCTATCCTCTCTCTCCGCTCTTTCATCTCTTACGCCTACAATGATGGCATTGCATCCCCTCTTTACTTTCTCTTTTTCAACTCTTTCATCTCTCGCCTCTTTCATCTTTCACAACTATAGTGTTGCCACCGCGTCCCTTCTCAACTCTCTTGTTTTTCCTCTCTTTCATTTCTCATAACTACCACAATAACATTGTGTCCCTTCTCTACTCTTTGATCTCTTTCAACTTTCTTGTCTCTCCTCTCTCTCTCATCTCTCGCAATTATAGCAATGGTGTTGCGTCCCTTTTCTATAACTCTCTCAACTCTTTCGTCTTTCCTCTCTCTCTCATCTTTCACAATTGCAGTGATGGCACTACATCCCTTCTCTACTCTCTCTTTCTCAACTCTCTCATCTTTAATCTTTATCTCCTTTTTTTGTTGTTTCTAAGTTTTGAGCTCTAAACTTGCCTATTGCCAGTGATGGTGATTAATGCTCCTTATCCTTTTTCAACTATTTCAGAGCTTGGAACTCTGAGCTTGCTTGTTGTTGGCAATGGCGATCAACGCCCCCTCTTGTTTCTCTCAACTTTCTCAAAATTTGAAGCTTTGGACTTTCCTACTAGCAATGGTGATCCACCCCCTTCTTTCCTTTCTCATTTCTCTTAGAGCTTAAAACTCTCTTGCTATTGGCAATGGTGAACCTTTTTTTCGTCTCTCATTTCTCTCAAAGCTCTTAGCTCTCTTGTTGTTAGCGATGGTGATCCACCCCCCTTTTCTCTTCTCTCATATCTTTCAAAGCCTAAAGTTTTGAGTTTTTTTGTTGATGGCGATGGTGATACACCCCCCCTTCTTCTCTCATTTCTCTCAAAGCTTTGAACTTTGAACTCTTTTGTTGCTAGTAGTGGCAATCCACCTCCCTTTCTCTCCTTTTTCAACTCCCTCAGAGCTTAAAACTCTGAGCTCTTTACTACTAGTGATGACAATCCACCCCCCTTTCTCAACTCTCCTAAAGTTGAGGCTTTTTTGTTGATCATTTTTTTCAACCATCTTAGTTATTGTGATTGATGCCCCTTTTCTCCTCTAGACCCAGACCCAAACTTGTTGATATATTTCTTTCATATGTTATGTAGCTGTTACATTTTTTTCAGCTATTGTTGAGTTGTTCCTCAACAACACCTTTCTCTCAACTATTGTTACATTTTCTCATATGTTGTTTAATTGTTACATTTCTTTCATTTGTTGTTTAGTTGCACTACCTTTCCTTTAGTAGCTAACCAATTATTTCCTCCTTCCTTAATCATTGGAAGGTGACAGTCTTGTTGTCTAGCGTCTTTGTGCCTGTTGTTAACCCCATGCCTATAAACTTACCTATTATTGAGCCCATGTTGTGTAGCCTAGATTCACCCCCATGTATTTGTGCGGATATGCTCGAAGACCTGTTTGAAAATCATGGTGAAAGTGTTCACCCACTTCAACAATAATTTCTATAGTCCAAGTTATAGTGAACTGTTTCAACACACTTCTCATCAATTTTTTGAACTATTCACTTTGTTGTGGAACCTAATTCTGTTGTTCGTTTGGCTCGCCTATTTTCCTTCTCCTTCTTTTTGTTTTAATTTCCTTTGCAACTATCTTTTCCATTGTTTTTCTCCTTAAGATGTCTAGGTATTCAAAACTAGTCACAACATGTGATTGAGAATAATTGTTTAATGGTTCTTTTCCCTTGGTGTGTGTTGCAAGTAAATGAGGTAGTGATAATGGGTAATGCACCCTCATGGATTTTTGGGTCAAATTTGGAGACATTTGAATTTCTTGTGGCAATTCCTAAATATTTTCAATATTATTCTCATTTAGGTTTACAACATCAATCTTTGTTGGCTGTTGGTCTAATATTGTAAGGCTATGGGGCATATTTACATAATAACATTGGTCATTTTGTGACATGTAGATAAACAGATCTTTAGATCTTGGATGCTAATATGTTTCAACTATATGGAAAAGTTCTACAACAATAGATTCCTCCCCTCATTGAAGATTATTCTTAATTTCCTCCTCTATTGTGTAATCTTTTTCGCTCCTTACATTGCTCACATTTGTTGCAATGTAAACCTCTAATGGTTTAGTTTTATTATCCATTGCTTTTGTGTTCAAAGGCGATATACATGTAATCCTAAAACTAGATTTAATGTTTTGTTTTGTGAGTGATTGTTTTAAAGCCTGATCTATCCATCTAACTATCTTGTATTATCTTGTATGGTTCCATGTGATTGCTTTTAAACATAGTTGCATCCATGACCTTTTTGAATGTTGTTTTAAAAGGTTTGAAACAAGAGACATTTAATGGTTATAATGATTGTGATGTGTGTGATGACAATGTGATCATGTTTAACCCAAACTCTTTTACTTGTTCTATTGCTACTAGGGCAACATGGCTACCATGTCCATCCAGAATTTAACAAATGTCAATTATTGAAGGACATTCCACCTAGAATTGATTTGTTAAAGAAAGGCAAAAAAAAAAATTAACATGAAAATAATCATCCGTGTTTTTTTTGCATTACCATATAAATCTAGTTTGCAAAGTTTAATGTAATCATCCCTTAGTCTCTCACCTCTGAAGATGTAGAAACTAGGTATAACACCCCCTGTAACATTGACTGCATAGTTTATAGTTAACCATTTTCGAAATTTTCGGATGATACTATAAATTGCATTAGATCCTCTCCTAGCCAAAACTTTTATTCCAAACTATCTACCAACTTAAACCCTTGTTTCATCAAAGTTCCATATATGATCAAAACTATAATTATGTTGGTAAAATAGTGATTGCAAGTTAGTATAAAAAAAGTTGCATGAATTAGGTGTCACCCCATGAACTCTACAAACTTCTAATCCTTCTACATGCCATATGTTGATTTTTGGATGTCTATGCTTAAACCAAAACCACCAATTATTGCTTGGCATTCCAACAATAAATGGTGTAACCCTTGTCTATGTTAGCTCTGCAACTTTCATCTTCAATTATTATAGGCTAATGGATAGTCCATATTCTTGCATTACTAATGTCCATGTAATCACTACTACATCTTCTTCTTTTGTAAGCACACCTCTTGGCCTCATCTTCCTAGATTTAGTTTTTCCATTTAGGTGGTCAACAAGGGAGCTCATTGGGATGTTCCATGACTTGTTAGCCTTCCTTATGGAATGTGTCCCTTTTTCAATAACATCCATTGCTTCTTCTAGCACTTCATTTGTCCACATACCTCTTCTAATTTTTGGAAGCACTTGATTCAACTATGGTGTTGATCTTTTGCTTTGTGGGTCAAGAGTAAGGGGAAGATTTTCCTTGTTAATTGCAAAGTCTACTACTTGCAAATCCAACATGTTACTCCATCTCCTACAAGGGACTATCAACTTCACGATTGTTTATCTCTTCTTAGTCCCAGCCTCTAGCAACTTGGTGGAGTGTGTTTTGGCCCCAACAATGGTATGCCTTTTTCTTCCTCGTAAACAACCTAAAAATCCAAAAAGTGTAATAAATCTAGAAATTTTGCTATAACATGTTATGAGATTATTACAGTAAAGTATAGTAACTAATAAAATTTTGCAAAATCATCCCAATCTAAATCAACATCTTTTATTGTTGTGCATGCAATGGGGAGAAATGTGTAGGAGCAATTGATATGATTTAGCTGGTCTTTAGCTCTCTTGAAGCTCCTTGATGTAGCATTTTGAATTATGGATTTTTGGATCCAATGGTAATCTAAATATTTTTGGAACTTCTAATTGTAAATTTGGTTTACAACTTCAACTTGTATGTCTGATGTTGATCCCTCTTCTACACGCTTTACTTTCACCTTTTGCAAATATACTTTTGAACCTAATTTTTGCTCTTCTACGTGCTTTACTTTCACGTTTTGCAAATCAACTTTTGAGCATAACTTTTGTTCTTCTACTTGCTCTACTTTCTTTTTTAGACCTATTTTTTACAAGTAAATTTTCAAACTTGGACTATTGTTCTTTACATGTTCTATTATCATTAGCATATCAGAATCCCTTAGCATTACACCATAGGACCTAGAATTCTAAGCAAAGTTGGAATTGTTTTTCTACCTTAGTTCATACAAAGGACATGCTTGGAATTTTGATTAGAAGTAAAAAATGATGTATTCATTTTATGTAAGTTTTGTTGCAGTTTAAACTTTGATTTGTGCCCTTTTTTTTGGAGGGAATGCTAAATTTTTATGCATAGTAAAAATCTTTGGGGACTTTTCTTTGGGGTTAATAAATGTGATGCCTTGAATGATTCAAAGAAAGAACGTCCTTTGATGATCCTTGTGCATTGTATCCTTGTTAGGTTTAGGTTTATTAATGAGCAATTTCATGCCTTTTAATGTGAGCCTAAACCCCATAACTAAGCAATCAATTTTTTTTTGCATTTTACTTATGTTGGTTCTTTGAAAAACAATTAAACCTACCCTTCAACCCACCCAAGTATGTGCATTAAAATGGGCTGGTCCTCTCCCATAACCAAACATAACTACAAATACAACGCGTTAATCCTTTCCCATAACCAAACATGATTACATATGACAATGTTTGTTTTTTTTGTTATTGCTTTCTCCCATGCCCATAACTACGCACACAATAAAAGATTTCATTTGGTTTATATGAAAACACCAAACATATTTTTTCAAGACTAGGCGTTCAGTCATAGGGTTGCATTCAAACACTTACACAAAGGACTGCAACCATTCACTAGCATTGGTTTACACAAAGAAGGGTGTCTAGTTACCAAGTGATGACTAGTGGGGGGCACATTTACCCTACCCATAGTATGATAATCAAGGAATGATGAAGGGGTGAACAATGTTTTTAAGGGGGGAATGGGCCTTTAGATTGTAGGGGGGCCCTCCCATTTTATGGAGGGCATGCTCCCCAAGTTGTAAAGTAGAAACAAAAGTGACATGAAAATGAGAAGTCTACAAATTGGAATGGAGTAAGAAAAAGAGTCAATGTTCATTCTCTCAAAGAGAAGGTTGTGTGCATTTTGCTTAGGTGTACATTTTCACAAGGTGCAACTATGTCTCATCTTATTGCAAGTCATGCATATTTGCAATCAAGGTGGATCATGCAATGGTTTCTTGTAAATACAATACCCACAAGTGTTGTGTGTTAGTATGGTTTAAAACATACACTTCACATAAGTGTAAATGTAGAACATGAGATATGTAAGTGTAAAAATCATGTAAATTTATTTTTTATTGTGTAAAATCATGTAAATGTAAAACAAATAAGTTTATATGGCTTTATGTAGCTATGTAAAACATCATAAAATTGAATCTTTTTAGTTGGGGGCGGAGGGGGGGGGTTTCATAATACTTTTGGTGATGAACCAATTGGAGTGACCCACTGCCCTCCTAAAGAAAAACCCTTTAAAATTTTTAAGACATTTGTGCTTTGGGATGCACCACAACTAATTAAACTAACAAATATGAATCACAATAAATACCCAAGCTCTTGTAAAAGCCTAGGCCAAAAATGATAATGAACATATTTAGGAATAGAAATTTTATTCAAGCAATGAGGTGGGGGAAATGGCTCTAAAAATGTGCATTCGAGATATTCTCTAAATATCACCACAATTTACACCATATGCTTTGTCCAAAAGCTTGTATTGTATATAGTTGGTTAAAAAGAGTAGTACCACAATCTCATATTGGTAGACTATGCTTTCTATTTGGAGAATGTTAAATTCATCATGATTTTTTTTGGTGAAGGTTCAATCAAAGTGACACATTCTAAAAAAAAATCATTAAACTTTGGGATGCACCAATTTGGGATGTACCCACAATTAATTAATATGGATTGCAAATAGGTGTAATCATTAATGATATATAATATACAATATATACACTTACAAGCCCCAAAATATTTACATTATTTTTAAGTAAAATTTTTAAAAATATATACTCAATAATAATATAAATGTAAGTGTAAAATGTTTGAACAATTGACACTTACATGAAATTTACATGTTGTGTGTATGATTATTGACACTTACATGCACAACACTAGTACCCACTACTCATAATTGGTAGAAATTGTCAAAATATTTGTTCATTTCAACAAAAGGGGTTTGCCAACCTTGCTTTTAATATTAATTTTTTTTGACAAACAAGAATAAGTAAACAAGGTACACAATATTTTTGGAGGAAATTTTGATAAGTTGATGGTTGGTACGTTTGATCCTTGCCAAAAGGTTCAAAGTTTGACTTTCCAAAAAATTGACAATAGTTTTCTTTCAACATTCCTATTTCAAAATTAATTAGTGTGCGAAATAAATAAGTTTTTTTTCTGCAATTGGTGTGAGCAATAGGAATAGGAAGTAGACTAGTGATAATGATTAGATTCTATTTCCCTACAATGGTGGGTTTCAAATCCCATGAAAACTTTGCAAAACATTTCAAATTTTTTTTTTTTTTTGCGTAGAACATCAAAATATCAATTGTGCACTTTTACACAAAATGATGCACACAAAAAATGACAAGCCTCACAAAGTTTGATTGGGGGAAGGTTTTAGGACAAGGTGATAGCTGAGTTCAGTGTTGCATTTTGGGAATTTCCCCCACCAATGGGCTTTACCTATTGTAAAGCATGAGGCAAAATTTATCATGAACCAAACCTACATAGATCATGAGGTGTAGGAATGGGAGGGATATTATGCCTACTCCTCAATAATGGGAGGAAAATTATGCTTACTTATAGGTGTAAGAGCCCTCCCACTATTGAAGAGTAGGCATAATATCCCTCCCATTTTCTAGGAGGAAAATTGATGGATATAAAGTGCCCTCCAAATACACTACAAATTTCTTTTTGAGTGTTTTATGAAGGCAAGTAAGAAATCAAAAAGCTAAAAGAGAGACATAGAAGAGTTTAAATTAACATAGAATTTTTTTAAAAAGGAATATATATATATATGAGAATGTATATGTTGCATGTTAAAAAATTAAGATTGTTATTTGAATAACATGAAAAACGCCAAGATTGCTTTGAGATTTTTTGGAAGATATGAATCACTCGCAATCATTACATGAATTGGATATTGGAAGGTCATAAAAGTTCATTGCTTGTCTTTTAGTTACAATTTAACAACAAGGAAATTTGTAGTAATATAAATATTATTTTGTCACTGCAATAAACACAATTTGAACAAGGACAATTTGGAACAAATGTGATGAAAAGGAGGGGCAAATGAAACCCTAGATAGATGGAACAATGTTATCAATTGTTGAAAGTTGAACATGATAAAACTTAAGTAGTTGATTATGATGTGAAGCAAAAATTGGTCTATTTGTGGCATTTGTGTTCATGGTTTTTGTTTCTTGCTTGTTATGAAAAAGGCGAGGATGCTTGTTGAATAGTGGGACATTCTCTTTGAATGCATCTTTTGTGAAGTGGCTCCTTTCACCTAGGGGCATTGATGGTTGTCTATCAAGTTATGGAAATCATGTTGGAGATAAAGGAGGCACAACTGGTGAACAAAACATGACAAAGCTAAGTTGAAAATATGTTGAGTTAGGATGCAAGAAATTTTCTTTTGATTTTATTTGTTTAATGAAGACAGATTGCATCCTAGAAAAGAATGATATTTTGCTGCATTATTTATTTTTCTAGGAAGGATGTATTATGGTAGAGATGGGTTGATGACAAAAAGGTGATGAAAGCTTCAGGGATCTCGAAAGTGGTCATAAAATGTGTCATCAGTGTCTGAGTCTGGTTGTTTTTGTTTGTTTGTCAATTCTTTAATCACAAGAGAATTATCAACTAGTTTTTTGGGAACTCCGAAAAAGTATGAAACCTCTGTTGCAAGTTATGTTTTGATGGGTTTATTGAAAGGTGTCAAGTATTCCTTGTCCAACTTTCTGAATAGATTGTGGGGACTTTGGTATTTCCTTGTTGTGTGATGGTGTTAGTGCCGAGTTAATTAGGATGTTGAATTGTTGAATGAAGGAGCCGTTTGAGTTTTGTCAAATTGTGCATTATGTGTTGAGTGAAAATGTTATCTGTGTGGTGGTTGGTGGGTTTGTGACAAAGAGATACGATGGTCATGACATGTTGAAGCTCAAGAAAGTGAGGTCGGAGAGCTTTAATTCCTGGAAACCCCTAGAATTAGGGTTAGCAGGAACATAATTGTTCTTGGAATCAAAACCTTGATGATCATATGATACCATATGTATGTTTTGTTGCAAAAACTCTGGTGTTGCAAAATTCATCTCTATTGTGTTGAATTTATGAATCACAGTAATATACTATGTCTTTTTTGTTACACAAATGTCCATAATGAAAACAATCCGAACAATGTTGTGCATCAAGTAATGAAGTGAATTAGGAATATAAACAAGTATAGTCAACCATGTTGGCTCATATTGCAGCTAGTACCTAGCCTAGTGAGGCATTGAGGTGCCAAATTTCTAATTTTTTTGTCATTTATGTTTCACAGAAAAAATAAAATTTATAATTCAGCATATACAAAACAATGAAGTTAGCATGTGCTCTAGAAGGTTTATTTCAAAATTTCAACATGACAGTTTATGTCAGAATTTTCGGCAATTCTCAAAAATAGTTAATTAGTGCCTAACTAGGGTATTACTACAGTACTTACTGGACCGACTATGGCATGAAGATTGCAAATGGATCAATACAGAGTGGAAATGACTATGTTAGGAAGATTTGTAATTGTACAAATTTTGGTGAATGTTGGCAAATACTTAGTCCAATGAGTTATTTTAGGAGCACTGAACCAAGAGGAGCTTGTTTTTATTGGCCTTGCCTACCAAGGCAAGGATATTATGTTTAGATTCATTATAGAGTATAGTAGCTTAATGGATTTGGCCTCTAGGTATTTTTATATGAGGATTTTTGAAAGACGATATTTTGGCTTGTGTTGTTGAAACTTGAGATTAGTTATAGAGTTATAATATCTCAAAGGATTTTGGTTTCTTTTAGAGGAGGATTTTTTGAAGATTACATTTTTGCATGGTGAAATATTTGAGTTTCTATAATTCTTCTTTTGCCTTAAGATACTTTTTAATGTAAATGGCAAGGCTGTGCAGTGTGACACACCCCTTCTTGTTGGTGGTGGGTCATTTGGTTCAACAAGGAGCCACTACTACTGTAGCCTATGGTCAATACAAGAGTGAGGCAGGCATGAAAAGATGCACCAAACACTCTCTAGGTATCAAGTTAAGTATCAAAGTTGAAAATACCCAGTTTTGTTATATAATCGCACTCATCAAAACATCAAATAACCAGATTCTCAGTTTTTTGAAAATTAAAAAAACCCCTGATGGTTCTTTGATTCTGAAAATTTTCAAATACCCAAAACTCATGGTTCTTTGATCCTGATTTTTTTTAAATACCCAGAACCAAATGAGTATTACAAAATTCAAATACTCGCCCCCAAACTATCAATATCATAGGATTTGTAATTATAGAACCAAAATTCAAGCTACCCTCATAACTATATGCACCCTTAGAGGTACATAATGAAGACCAGCTAGTTTAGGGTTTATACATAAGTAAGGATTCACTTGACAAGGCAACCCTATTTTATAAGGGTTTTTTAATATCACATTTGGAAGGAAGAAAAAACTGTTAAAAAGTTGTAGTCATCTGAAAACATTATAATAAGGACCTCAAACATAAGCAAATTCTTTTTTTAAAGAAACCTTCTTATTTGTAACTAAATTTGTAGTCCAGACTCCAGATGTCGATTACTTACATTGGCACCTGGCCCAAAAACCCTACCCACCTGCCACCCACCCCCAAAATCCCCAAAATCAAATTGTCACTTGGGACATGGGATCAAAAAAAAACTGTGAATTTAAATACAAAATACCCCCATTTGGGATCTCTCTCTCTCTCTTTCTCTCTCTCCTCTATTCACACTTGGGATACAATCTAGTAACTCGACAATACCTACCTATCCCATGTCCACGTGCCACTGATCCAGTGGCTGGCTGGCACTGTGGGGGTGTGGCCATTCTTATTAGCCTGTCGGCACCATTCTCACTTAGCGCTCATCTCGTGCCGCTCACCAATCAGAAAATGCCACGTAGTTCCACCAAGTGTCCCAAAAGCCGGGGAGTAGGGGAGAGGAATTCTTCTTAAACCCAGAATCCCCTACCCCACTTTTGGACCGACCTTCTCCCCGAGCTTCCCTTCTTGAGCTCGTTTTTCTTCGTGTTTTTTTGTCCTGATCTTCTGTTTCTTGGGATGCCTCTGATCTCCTTCGCACTTGCCCTTGCGGAATTTTGCTACTCTTGGTTGATTTGTACTGCCAGCCACAGCTGAATCTCATCCCTTGAGTGCTTCAAAGAACAAATATCTTTTGAAATTTTCCGAGTGGCTCCCTTTTGAGGTTTTGGAAATCGCTTCCTTTCTTCTGGTGGTAGTTGTGGTGGTGGTGTTCTTCTTCTTCTTCTTCTTCTTCTTTTTAGTTTTTCTTTAGGGGTTTTGGTTCCTTCGGAGTTTTTGTTTGCAGTGTCCCTGTCCACCCAGCAGCTCTTTGAAGGTCCATCCTCTTCTTGATTTGATGTCCACAGACAAAACTCCAAACAGAAACCTTGTCGTCTGTGGGGAGAGCTTTGCCATGAGTTTCTAATTCTGCTCTTCTTCTTGTTCTTCTTTATTTCGGTATACAACCAACTTCGACTACTGATTCAACTTGTGGAGAGAGGGATTGTTGGAAGTTTCTCCGGAATTCTTCTGTGGTAGCTGCTAACAAACAACGAGTGTAATTGTCGTCTGGCATCATGAGACCGAGATGGAGAGGTCCTCCGGATCGTGATCCATCTCCATGGAAGCCGATAACTACAGTACTAGTCGTGATTCTCATGATCGCATTCATACCATACATGGGCCGAGGACCGCAACATGTCATGGTCTACAAGAGGAGGTCGGTGTCTCTCCCACTAGTGCCACTTCTCTTGATCCCGGTGGTTATCTTCCTTTTGGCGCAGTGGCTTTCCGGTGATGGTACTGGAGCTGCACCATGGCACCCACTGGCCTATCGTCCCAGCAGCCGCCGCGTCTACCCATCATCATCATTCGGCCGCTCCTCCTCGTCGTACCCGTGGGAAAGCAGCAGCAGGCGGCCCTTATTCAATCCTCGAGATCCGATGATGGAATGGCAGCACCTGCAACGTCAGAGCCGGAGATGGCCGTGGACGTCACGACCATTTGCAGAGCCACCTACTGCCTATAGACACTGGGGATGATCCTCCTCACAAACAAATAAATGGTGCAGGGCGGCTACGACCAGAACCGAAGCAGCAGCGGCATCTGGAGTTCTTTCGTGGACTATCGTGGTCACTGGTTTCTCATCTTGTTGGGTATTGCACTATTTGCGATGATGGGTGCAGTTTGAATCCTCAGTTTTGCACTGAACAAAACGTACAACAAGCTTTACAAGCAACGACACTCACCCACTTTCCCCCCTTTCCTTTCTATTTTTATTTCAGTTAGTTCCAAGAGAAGTTCTTTTAGCGGCTAAGTACACGCTCTGACAGTCACCGTCTCAGAGACACGATTTGAGTCGCGCAAACCCTAAGAGCGACACTAAGAGCGTCGGCACCCACAGCAGTAAGAACTCCTGTACCCACATTTAGAACAAAGTATAGCAGTGAAATTTTGTGAAGTTGCCACTTTCACACTAAGTTTGCTCAAGGTAATGAACACATCTGCAAAGAGCTGCACTAAAAAGGAAATGACGGCTTTTGATGGAAGCGCAAGTGGACACGAAACACTTTTGCATATTGTAAGAGCATTTTATCAGGTTACCAATTCAATGGTTTCAAATTTGCTTAAAAGCCTGTTTTATTATGCATAAAGGTAAGGTTTGCAATATCCATTCACAGAACCAGCTGAGAGAAATAGGTGCCAAGCATAAAATTACTTAATCATTCTCACAAGATTTGTCTTCCTCCCAAGATTTGTCTTCATAAACTGGAATTCAGGTGGAAAATGAACTGCAACCAACAGAAAAGAGGAGATCAATCTATTTGGAGGAACTAGATAAAGAAAGACTGAGGACGGAGTAGGGTTCTGTACAATTTGTATCTGGCTTGATGGGTTTTTCTTGTTGAGTCTTTTATAGAAGAGAAACTAGATGGTCAGGATCTTTGTCTGGTTCTACATTCTGCTTTGACTCACCTGCTACTCATAACTGGTCACAAATCTATGACATGATTTGCCCATCTTGATGACACCCAAAACCCATTCAATGTGTTTTCATCTCACTTGCAAAATTGCAATTGCATTTATTTCCTTCCACTCTGGTTGAACCAGATAGAAAAAGAAGTATGGATAGGTATATATCATCACTCAAAGTTTGAGGGTATGAAGCTTTTCAATGCCACAAATGATAGTGGTTTTTGAGAAATATAAGTGGTGACAGTTTCTGTTCTATTGTGCAGGCAAGGAAGAGAAGGGGCACCTTCTTTGCCAACCCTCAATAACTGTACAAGTTGTTGACCCATCCTTGCATTTCCATAGGTGTCATGTTGCTGACAAATGAAGCATCACAAGTGCTGAGTATGCACCACCTTGTTTGGCCATCAATTCAGCATGCTTCCCCTGTTCCACTATCGTGCCATTCTTCACAACTGCAATCACATCTGCGTTCCTGATTGTTGATAGTCTATGTGCAACCACAATTGTTGATCGGTGTACCATCACACGGTCAAGAGCCTCCTGGACAACATGCTCTGACTCTGCATCCAAAGCACTTGTTGCTTCATCTAGTAGTAAAATCTTTGGGTCCTTCACTATTGCCCTGGCTATAGCTACCCTCTGCTTCTGTCCCCCTGAAAGCTGCACACCTCGCTCTCCTACAGTTGTGTTGAATCCGTCAGGAAGTGCTGTTATGAATTTGTGAGCATTTGCAACCTTACTAGCAGCTTCAATTTCTGTGTCAGGAACAACATCATCTCTTCCATACGAAATGTTTTCTCTGATGGTAGTGTTGAAAAGTATGGGTTCCTGGCTCACCAACCCAATTTGTTGCCTCAACCACCGTACTTGAAATTGCTTGATGTCAATACCATCAATCAAGATTTGTCCACTGTCAGGATCGTAAAAGCGTTCAATGAGAGAGATGATGGTGGATTTGCCACTTCCAGATTCTCCCACTAAGGCAACAGTCTGTTCACCATACATTCAACATTCACATGTCAAGGATAGCAAGGGGAACAATTCCGCTACCTGTAATGGAGAGAGAGTCTAATCACAAACTAAGATTAGGTGGTAGGATAATCAGTTTACAACTGTATCATCAGCAGGTCACTGGTAACATTGACAAACATCTAGCAAAAGTGATATGAAGGTAGAAGAGTGTTTGCATGGTACAGACTTCATAGGTGCTAGGCACAACAAAAGTTATACAATGTGATTTACCTTCCCGGCATGCACAGTCAAACTCAAGTCTTGGAATATTGGGACTGTTGGTCTTGTTGGATATGTGAAGCTTATATGCTGCAGCTCCACTTCACCCTTCACCACTTTTAATGTCTTCCCTGACTTTGCAAGTGGGTCAATCTTAGATTCACGATCCAGCAAAGCAAACACAGAATTCACAGCAATCTTGACCTTTGTCAAATCAGGAGAAAGACCAGCTGCTTGCGAAACCCCTATTGCACTCATGGTGATTGCAAAGAAGACCTGCAAATATCCTGAACATTATCAGTACATTAAGAGACATATTTCCCTTCCCAGGTTTCCCCCTTGTCCAGCAAAACCGTCAGAAAGCAAACTAGAACTAAAGCACAAAAAATCAGTAAGTGAAACAAAGCAGGATAATCTCATTCCTCTAGATTGGTCTGTCTTTCTCCCCTGTACAATGGCTTGAGTGTGGTCGAACAAGGCAGGGTCAGAAGCACAGAGAGCTGACCCTAAAAACATTGCTGAAACTTGTTTTTTGCTGATCAACCAACCTAGCACCAAACCAAAATGATAAGCCATAGGAGGCAAAGAGCACAAAATTTGAGAACCCAAAAGCTACACCGCTGAGGTAACCCTGGCAGATCCCACTTCTCAATGGCTTCTGACACTTCTTTTGGTACAATCTGACCACTTTCTCCTCTGCACAGAAAGAGGACACTGTACGGATACTGGATATTGCATCATTCGCCACCCGACTTGCATCTTGGTAGGCCTCCTGCATTGCACCCAGTCATCACTCGTTTAGTCAGCAATTCTGAATCTTGAGCAGACTTTGAAGACTCATGTCTCCAGATACTTTTAAGCTTCAGCGAATTCAGGTCATCTTATTCTGGTTAGGTTTCATTCAGCATGCCAAAACAGCATGCAGTCAGCACAATGTTGTGCAAATTGTAAGGTTTAGGGAGGACCTTGGCATCATTGCTGAACCCCTGCATGAACTTCATCTGTATAAAACCTTGCATACCCAAGAGGGGAACCAAGGCAAGGATCACAAGTGCAAGCTGCCAATTTGATACAAAAGCAATAGTGAGACCACACACAATGGTCCCAATATTTTGCACAATTAAGGAGAGCGTATCTCCCACCATGCCCTTCACTGCTGCTGCATCTGTCGAGAGTCGAGCACCTATGGCACCACTGCAAGCCGAAAACAGACAGACAAACCTGTTAGCCTGAGGCTGCATATTATGGCTAAGTCCAAAGCCTGAAGAATCAATCAAAACTTGCTAAGTTCCTTTTCAGTTACATGCCTTAACTATAAGTTTCACATGCATGTTGGAACGCTATCAAGACAAAAAATGAGCAAAAGTTCACCTTGAGTTCTCATCAACATCGAACCAAGCAATTTCCTGTCGCAACACCTTATCAAATGTCATCCGCCTGAGGCGACGGATTAGGCGTTGCCCAATCAATCCAAATGAGAAACTTTGTGCAGGTGCAACAATGAAAATCCCTACCGCAAGCACCACATACATGAGTGACCAAAAGTTGGCATCATGACGCAACTTGTGCTTGTTGGGTAAATAAAAGGAAGAAATAACATTGGAAAGTAGCAGTCCAAAAACTGGGAATGCCGTTCCATTAGCGGCTGCAGCAATAGAACCCACAATGAAGAGAGGAAGTTCAGGCTTATTCAAAGCTGCAAGTCGGAAAACTGATGTGTCTGCATGCCTTATTATCTTTTTTGCTGCTGCTTGAGGACCATCTTCCCCTTGTCCTCCACTCCTAAAGACTGCAGCACTCTCAGCAACAGTCACAGAGTTCCTTGGGGAGTTCACAATAATATTTCTTGCACCAGAGCTGGAGTGATCAATGCTCCTTTGTAAGTCTCTGTGTATGAAATTATCAGACACACATGTGTCAAGTTCTGGCTTTAGTCCTAGATCTTTATCCTGATGCTTGTAAATTTGCTGCAGATGAACTAACTGGGAGTATGCTCCATTGGGATTGCTCAAAAGCTCCTCGTGTGTCCCTGGAGAAATCATAGCCAGCTTTTCAGTTTCTGAGAAACAACCCTCAGAAAAGATAAAAATCCATCAGTCACTTTAGCACACAGTTTGCATCCACATTTCCAGTGTTAGTTGAATTGCCAATTTCTACAAAATAAACCACTTTGAAGAATATCTACAGTTGTAGATGAGATGGACAGCAGATTGTAGATGACTAAACACCTTACAATCAAGGCTTACTGTTAGATTTACAACCCATATGAAATAAGCACATTACCATGTCTTTGCAAATGGGAAGTCTTGCAAAATTGCTGATGCAATAAAACTGAGATAATCACATTACCTGTCTCCACAACAACGCCATGTTCTATGACAGCTATGAGATCTGCAGATCGAATGGTGGTGAGGCGGTGTGCTACCACAACAGTGGTGCGACCAACCATCACCTTTTCAAGTGCCTCCTGCACAATCTTCTCTGATTCTGCATCCAATGCACTTGTTGCTTCATCTAGCAGTAGAATTCTAGGGTTCTTCAGTATTGCCCTTGCAATTGCCACACGCTGCTTTTGACCCCCAGATAATTGAATGCCTCGTTCACCCACCTGTGTGTTGAAACCCTGCCACTCCAACCACCACATATCCACACATTGATCTCCAACATCCATCAATATCACCTTCTACAATTTTGACCTGATGTTCTACAACAGATTTCAAGCCTTCTTCAATCACCTTTCAGGTGTAGGTTTTCATAAGACCAAATGCAACAGAAAATCTTGACTTGCATGTGACAGGTCATCACATCAGGTACCCTTGCTACTATATTATGGAACTATCTGTCCAAGCTGCATTCCCAAGATCTGAGTTGAGAGCAGCTACAAAACATGATAGGAAGAGTGACTAAAGAAAACATCTTCTTGTTCATCCACACACACATATAAGGCACCTCTGGCATTTGGCGGATGAAATTGGACGCATTGGCCAGCATAGCTGCAGCCTGGATTTCCTCCTCTTTAGCATCTTCCTTCCCATATGCAATATTCTCCCGGATAGAAGTCCCAAACAGCACTGGCTCCTGGCTGACAAGACCAACCTGCTGCCTCAACCACCTGAGCTGCAACAGCCTTATATCCACACCATCCACCAAGACTTGGCCACTTATAGGATCATAAAATCTCTCGACCAGGCTCACTACGGTAGACTTTCCTGAGCCACTTTCTCCCACCAAAGCCACAGTGGTGCCAGCAGCAATTGTGAGGTTCAGGCCCTCAAATATTTTCACATCTGGCCGAGTTGGATATGTGAACTCTATGTTACACAGCTCAATTTCTCCCTTGAGGTTGTTGAGAACTTTCCCCTTCATATTTGATGCATCAATCACAGGTATGCGTTTTATAACCTCAAACATTTTATATGCTGCTGTTTTCCCTGCTGCAAAGGCAGAGACACAGGGAGCTGCTTGGCCAAGTGACCTGTGTAGTCAACAAACAGCTTTCAATAAAACAAATGATTGGAGTATGGCAAACATCTTGATTACAGTGCTAAAGTCAAAGGGCAACATGCCACCAAAAACAATGAAGCTGAGAATCTCATTTATGCCACTAATTTAAGTTGTCTTTTCACCATGTCAACCACATGCCATGTACAATGTGCAACAGTGGATTGATCATTCCAAAGTGCAATTATATGCCTCTTTCTTCAGCACAGAAATGGGGACCGAGATTGTTTGCACTTACGAGCCACCAGTGAGAACTGCAAAAACCACACTGATGACACTGCCCCCTGATGCCCCATGGTCTGCCACAAGAATTGATCCATACCACATAGCAAGTGCATAAGATAGGAACATGACCATAAGAGCAAATCCAATGCCAAGTCCACTGGCTGCACCTGCCATGATTCCTGCCTTTTCAGCCTTTGCTAATGCTCTGTCATACTCCTGCACTGATTTATTTTCACCAGTATAGGAGGACACCTACAAACATCACATTTTCACAATGAAACACAAGTCAGGTTAGTGTTGATTATGAAGTATATAGGAGATTCTGGCCTCATTTTACTAAGACTGGACAAAGCACTGGATTATCCCTTTTACAGGAAAATTGTTAAGCAGCAGGTATTATCCCATCAACTGGGATAATCTAGCTGGCAGGTTCCAGAATCCACCAAAGCTAGAAATCCATCCTGGGCACCCACTGCTTGAGAAAAATTCAACAAATGTGCATCCTACAATCTTGTTTAGGTTCCTCACCGTTCTGATTGCACTGACCACTTGCTCTACTGTTGTGCCTGCCTCAGCATAGGCCAGCTGTCCTTTACTTGATGTTTTTGACATTACTGCCGCCAGGGCAGCAAAAGAAAAGACCAGGAGAGGCAATGTTGCTACCATTACTAGTGTCAGCTTCCAGCCCTTGAAGAAAGCAACTGCAAACCCACCTACAAATGTGGACAGCAGCTGCTGAAATTTGCCAACCTGTCCCAAGGTTAAAGAAATTTCAGATCTCAACTTGAATGAGCTGCAGAACTGTGCATACACATGCTGAATGTGGCAACTGTAAAGCATCTTGCTATGAAGTGATGTGAAAGAATGCAGTCTAAATTTGTCCACCTGAAAGAAGCCGGTGCCGAGTGTCTTCAGAGTTTTGATCCTACCTTCTCACCAATTGCATCCTGAATGAGAATGGTGTCCCCAGCCATTCTGCCGACCACAGCACCAGTTGTGGTCTCTAGGTCAAAAAAAGGCACATCTTGTCGCAAAATGGCTCTCAGATACAAAGACCTGATGCGTGCTGCCTGTCGTTCTCCAGCAATCATCCAGCATGTCACCTCTACGCATGAGAATTGCCAAGTCCAATTTTAGAATCTTAGTTCACAATCTTGATGGCCTCCACAAAATTCTGGAAGGGTTTTGGGTTTAAAGAACCCACAACCCACATATAAACCTCAAGATCAGACAACTCAGTTAAATGACAAACTCAACAGAGACCTGGTACCAGCCCTAAACCCTAAACCCAACTTGTTGCCATCCTCAACTGCAGATTTCCACAGAATATCTGTTTGAGGGTGGTTCAAATACTGGACCTTCAAAACAGTTCTAAGGAAGTATTTGCACCTCATATTGGTAAGTGAAATTCCTGAGAAGAATCTAGCAGCTTGTGAACTTGCACTGGATTTCCATTGTGCAGTTCCCCATGTTCATTCCTGAGAAGAATCTCTAGAGCAGCTTGTGATATAAACTTGCACTGGGTTTCCATTCTCCAGTTCCTCCTCATGTATGTTTCTCAAACCCTAGTGCTCATGAATATAGTGCTAGAAATGCTTGAGAGCGAATGAGAGAGAAAGACCCACCACAGTAAGATGCCACAGCAGCTCCAGCACCTAGATAGACAAACTTGATGGCCACCTGCGCACAATTCCACAGATCCCACTTTCAACAAAGGAAATGCAGATCATGTACTGTGTCAGCGCCGCAACCTGCAGGACCTGCAACAGCACTGACCGTGCGTATAAGCTCTCTGTGTGGTGTCATGAGGTGTGGATGATGGAGGGCGGGGACACACACACCTTAGAGACTTGGTGAACTAAGACGCTCGTATCATTCTGGTTATTGCCGAAGGCGTTGGTGAGGGAGCCGAAGATGAGCGTCATGAGCGGCAGCGCCACGCCATTTGCGACGGAGCCTATGGTCCCTATTGTCATGAGGAGAACATCCACCAAATCCGCATAAGCGAAGAGCTTGAAAAATGGCACGCTGTACTCGGCCTCGTTCTTCTTCTTGTTCTTCGCATTCGTCCCGGCGTTCCTTCCTTCGTCCGCTTCTCTGGCTCCGGCTTTCTCCTCTACACTAGCAGACATCACCGACTGTAACTCTGTTACCGCTGTCGGAGCTATGTCTGGCACGGATTGATCCGCCATGCTGGTGTTGTTGCTTAGCGTCATCTCAGATCAGGAGGATTTCCGATCTGTTGGCCAAGATCTACGTATTTTCTTTCCGCAACGTCAGATCCTTGTTTCCTTCTCGGCCACCCCTGCTACGTCCTGCGCACATCGATGCTGGCAATAACAGCACAAAACTTTAGCCTGAGCTGCTGCTCCAACAACACTCAATCCTCTCAAGACAAAACAGACGCGTCACATAATGCTGCCGCTCACACACACACACCGATCTGAGCATCTCCAAATCATTCTAAGCGCAAGATCCACTACAAAATCTCTTCTCACATGATCATCTTACACTTCACAAACACGCATTGCATTCCTTCTGATCGAGAGCTACACTTCAAAATGCTGCCTTACAAGACCAAGAAAGACTTATTACACTCGGAATGCAAAAGCGAACAGAATTTGACAGGCACGCTTCTCAAAAACGAAGGGAAGAATGAGAGAAACAGAAAACAAAAACACAAAGAAAAAAGAACAACAAGTTCAGTCATATTCCATTCCTACCAAAGCGAAGAATTCAACAAAAGAAAAACACGATCCACTTCTCTGCATCAATGTTTTATTATGAGCGCGAGGAAGTACATACCCCGAGATGCGACAAGCAGAAAAAGAAGAAAGAATCAGGTGTCCCGGGCTCCTATAATACTTGTTTCTTTGGCGGATTTTCTTCAGGAAAACTGGAGTAGCTTGAGCAAGCCAGTAATGAGCTTGCGAATGAGCGGCAATTATTCGGCCTTTTACGTTCTCCATGTGTCTGGAAGAGTTGCATCGCAACAACGACGCCCGCCCGCAATCGTAGCTGCGAATGCACACGCGGATTTGTTTGTTTCTCTCTCTCGCTGTGCAAGCAGAGCTTCCCCGAGGACGCGGCGGCAAACAGATCTCCGCCGCTTTTCTTGGCCAGTGGCTTTTATAAATTTTTGGGCTAAATCCCATCAAATTTCGACTTGAGAAACGTAATTTCCGCCTATAAAAAGGATTTTTCATGGACAAATGGCCCAAATTCGCCAGATTTCCAACAAAAAAAATAAAAATCCAAATCGTCAGATTTTTATGATAAATTTCAGTAGGGAAAATCCCAAATCGCCAGATTTTTATGATAAGTTCCATGTCAAGAATAGAGAAGCAGTGATTTTTTTTTGTGGCGAAAGCTCGCCAATTTGCTATTAAAAAAAATCCCAAGTAACATGGTCAAGGGAACTTTTTGGAAAATCTCCCAAAAAATCACCTAGGAATTCTTTTTTGAAATTACCAAGATTTTTTGAAGGATTTGGGTAGATTTCTAGTTACTCTTTTTTGACATCATCATATTTAGGTAATGGGTTCTAGTGGTTCACCAACATGTAATAGGATTCCTAGATTTTCTAACTTTGTATTTTTCTTATAGCCAGATTTGGCTAAATTCTCTAGTCACTGATTGCCACTTTTGGAGCAACATGAGAAAATCGACAAAAATTTTATAAAAAAACTTGAATAGAAGGATTCTGGTTTTTTTTATTTTTTCATCACAAAATTGAAAAAAAATCAAAAAATCAAAAAAAAAAACCCTGGTCATGGCAGCCCGGAACGTTCCGGGCAGCAGCAACAGGGCGGGACCGCCGGCGGTACCGACGGTACTACATCGAGGTACGGATCGAGATCTTGATCGAGGTCTTGCTGTAATCAGCATGTGGACCTGAATGAGCGACCGTACGAACGTCGAAAAGTACAACTGTCAGACGCTAAGTACCTACTACCTAGTACCTAGCTAGTGCCTACTTCCCAAATTTCTTGTCTTTTTTTTGAAAATAGTAGGAATTTGATTTTGGAAAAAATAGGTATAGGAGTGAATAAACCTTAGGGCTAGGTATAAGGTACCTAGTAAGGAGTCCTTAGAAAATGACCTAAACATTTGGGGTAAGTAAAGACTAAAGACCTGCTCCAATTATTTTAGTGTAATTGGCTTTTACCCTTGAATATTTTTTCCTTCTATTGTTTTCCTCTCTTCAAGTGGGTGGTCTGTTTTTTGGAATTCTCCCCATTTTTTCATTTTTCCACCAATAATACCCACTAGGTATCACCGGCGAAAATGGAAAAAAAATTTAATAATCTGAGCATGTCTTTACGTCCATTCAAGCCCTTGGCCATGGCTGAGGCCCTTGCTTAGCTTCCCCTCATGTAAGGTAACTTATGCCTAAGACCTTGAACTTTGGTTTTTTTTGTTTTTGCAGAAAATCCACTCCAACCATATTTCCTACTAACCAACCCAAGCCTGCTAGTTACAAGCTTACACCATTTATTCCAAGAACAAAAGGCTTTGAAACTTACTTGGTTCTCCATAGGTTCAAACTATTGTGGAAACAACTCCATTTTCATTTCTTGTGTATTTTGAGCGATCTCCCCCCAACAGAAGAACCCTAGACTGTTATGCTGGGCAAGCTCCCCCAATTTTCTTTGTTTTCCATGTTCCCAGATTTCCATGAAGTGAGGAAAGAGTTGTTTACGGAAGGGGAGGAGGTTCTCGTACTAGTGCATTCTCCTGAGGTTTAGTTTGGGAACTAAACCTCAGGCTCACGCCCTCAAGTGCCCCCTCCTGTAGCATGTACAAAGAGGAATTTAGATATTTTGCATGTATAAATAATACATCAAATGTTTTTTGTTTTAAAATAAGCTTGCTCAATAAAAAAATACATTAAGTGTTAGCTTGTTGAGCAAGCTTTGTTTCTACCTTCTGTGCAGCATCCACACCCCCAAAAAGCTTGAAGAACAAGTTTCACAAACACACACCAAAACTTGCAGAAGAAGTTACATTAAACATAGCACACATATGAAGAGCAAGTGAATGACATGACTTTCTAAATATCAGATATAATTTATATATATATATATATGCCCAGTAATGATTTTTTTTTTCTGGCGAATTTTGTAATTCTATGACATGAGAAATCCGATTCGGAGCTACCTAAACTTACAATCTAGTGTTTTTCTTTCTTTTCAATCTTTTGATTTCACAAAAAGGATTTTTAATTGAAATAGTATGTTGCTAGATTTATGTAAAAGGTTCCAGCAGGCCAGCAGCCAAAAATATAAAAGATGCTTAAATTTTATGATTTTAATATTTAATTTTGTAGTCAAATTTCGCTAATTTTTCTTATGGATTTTTTTTTTTTTTAAGAAATTGAAGCTAGGAAACAAAACACAAACAACACCAAACAAGGAACTCAAAACAAATAATTAGGGTTAAAAAATGAATGATAGAAAGCTAAGGAGCTTAGAAAAGTGCAAGTACCCATTTATCCAATGGCCGGATATGTATTTTGAACTGACACACCCTTGGAAGAGATGAGGTTGCACATAAGGATAACTTGTATGATGATGAAAGGAATGTTGCCCATACCCATAGAAGTAACTCTAACTATGTATACCCAATGTAGGCACATTCCCAAATGAAGCAATTGGAGAAATAATATACCTATAAGTCAAGCCCCTTTCCTAAATTGTGGCAGTAAAGTCCCTTGTGAGCTATGGATATTTTAGGGTTATGATAAGTTTGCCCTCATGTATTTCCCTTGGTAGATAGAGCCTGTGGCTAGTGGCCAAGTCCCAAAATGCAGGGCGAGATTCAGGTACCTCCAAATCTTAGTCCCCCTTGTGTTTTGTGAATGCCTACACAAATAGACATCATTTTGGTTGCAAGTTTCATACCAACACATATGTGCATGTGAAGTCCCCCTTCCTATTCATTGATTTGTAGAAAGTCCAGGTAGCACTACGCAAGATAAGTCTAGTACTCTATGCAAAGACAACAATTGCTGAAATTGTTTTATGTTCCGGTTTAGAGTTTTTAGGTTTAGGGTTTTTATTCAAAACAACATGAATGGGCCAGGCACACTTGGTGTAATCTTACCAGGAATCAAGGAGCTCATCAGTGGTCATGAACTACATACAGCTCAATGGATTGTTTACCGAACACATGGTTAACCAAATGTTCTCAACATGTTATCATTATATGAAATTTCATAGACTCCGAATTTCTCCTCTCTGGACATGATTGCTATCCAGCAATTGTTCTGACTCAAAGAGAGAGACTAAGACATTCCGGCATTTATATAATCCCTAGGTAAGCATTATATGTAATTCCTTAAGTATCCCATAACTTTGGTAGGTCTTAGGTGTCCCACTAAATAATAATAATACCTAAATAATCCCTTAAGTAGTCCTTAAGTATCCTATAATTTAGGTAGGCCTTACATAGAAACAAGAGAAACTCAGATTATCCAAGGTTGAAGAAAAAAATTTAATTTCAGTTTATGTTACTTTCTATTCCTTCTCCTCCTACATTTTGATGGTTGTCCTCAATTTCAATGAAACCTAAGGTTTTAATGGTAGGGTTTACTATCTTTATAGATTATTTTAATGTCAACCCCAAATTATTATACATTTTAATTTTCACTATATATAATAGTGGTTCCATTGGTAATGTATACACCACAATGATGTTCCATGCATAAAATGGAATATGGTTATAACTAGTGAATAAATTTTATAAAAAAAAAAATTGTTTCAGAATAATGCTTAATCTTATATTTTTCAACATTAATGTAAGTGAAGAGAAAACATTTTTATTTCTTTACTTAGTTGCAATGTGCAGCACACCTTGTCAACATTTGTGCTACAAGAGAAGACTCGACAAAGATTATTAGTACCTTTTCAAGTTTGGCACTTGAATGTCTAATAATCATTTTACTTAGGCTTTACATTGCTATGCACTATTAATGACAATGAAGTAATGAATAAATTGAGTGAATTTTGTGGAAATCGAGTTCCACTTGAATAAAAATATTGAATGATATTATATGCAACCTGAATTGAATTGAACTTTAAATTCAATTTAGATTATATTGAATTTAATTGAGTTCAGATTCAATTGAATCAAAGTGAGATGCACAAGCTATTGAAAATATGTTCAGTACCCAAATAGGAAAAACATCTTTCCACTCCATTTAAAACAAATTCCAAACCAAAAATTATTTTGGTAGGATGAAACAACTAGTGAAACCTAAACGTGTCTATCCATGTGACCATCATCATGGGAAATTTTCAAATTTGACTTCAGCAATAATAATTATAATTTATGAAAATTTGACCTCTAGCAAAATTGAAGTTTTTTATAACATTTTTATTGTTTTTATTGCTTTGAACCTCTAGCAAAATGAAGTTTTTTACAACATTTTTTTTGTTTTTATTAATGAAAGAAAATAATTGTTAAACCAATTAGAAGTTAGAAAGATATTGATACATGTTTTATAACAATGAAGTAGTTTGAAGCAAGAAGCTCACATTTGAGTTTCCACCGATTTTGGATTTTTCTCATCTTGTGACGTTGGTGTGCATGCATAATCTTGTTCTTCTTCTTTTAATCCTTTTCTCATTATCATCAATTTCATGTCAAGGTCACCTTTTTTTTTCATCTATGCCTCCATAATGAATTTAGTTGTCTCCAATTAAAAGCCCCACAATTTTCAACTATTGATTTTCTATTTTGACCTCCAAAACTCTCTTTTTGAACTTTGCTTCTATCTACAGCCTTCTTTTGTGACTCCCTTTGAAACATCTTCCTCTTTTTAAACTTTACCCCAGCGAAAAAGGAAGAAAGTCAAGCAATACAATATAAAATTTAGGCACTACATAAAATTGACCCAATGCTCAAAAGAATTGCATAGTTGGTAATAATTTTGTTAAATTCTAGCATTTCAAATAGATAATGAAGGACTTGTTGTCCTTGCATTTAGATTTTACACACATAGGAGGCTACATTTTGCAAATCCTACATATCATTTTCTCATTGATTCATACATACAAATCACATAGCCTTTGCAAATCCAATAAAACATAAATTCAAGCAATTTTTTATATTTCACAAAATTAATTTTTAATGCATTGCATATTCACATAGAACATTAATTGTTCATCCCTAAGGCCTATTTTCTCTAAATGAATTAGATAAGACATGATCACATCTCATGTTTGGGGGGTACCTATTGTGATTCATATTAATTGGATGGGGATGTAACTTGATGTAATTAAACTATTACCTATGTAATTATTTAATAATTAAGTTTGGTGATTTACTTATTAGTTGGATTTCACAATTTAATTAGTTGATTCCATGTAAGAGTTCACTTTTGGATGTTTTTGCAATTTTGGTTCAATCGAAAATTGAACTGCCTTTGCCATGGATTGCACAGTTGGTCATGGAACTTTCTCCATGTTTTCCTTCTTTTTGGCCACCTCCGCCACTTCATCAAATGTTTTTGCTTATTCATATCTCACTTGTTGTTGCAACTCCGATAATAAACTAATGGTGAAATGTTTTAACACCAATGCATTGATTCTAACAAAAATTGAATCAGTTCCTTCATGGCCTTGTGCTCTAAGACATCCCTAGAGTTTATTTTGCAATGTCATTGTTCTCTCCTTATATTTTCTCATTAACTCTAAAACCCCTTACTTTACTTCACTCAATTCAACTATTAAGTTTTGGTAGCCATTTTTCACAGAAAATTATTTCATTAGGGCTTTAGTTATGTCAATCCATGATCCCATCAATGTTTCTGTTTGTCGCTCAAACCAATGTGATGTTGTACCCTCTAAATTTTTTTTAAAAAATTAGCCATACTACAACTTTTTTAAGCCTAGTACCAATACAATATTTTTTATATTCCTTTAAAAATACTTCAGGGTTTTCACTTTTACTTCCCTTAAAAATTGGAATAACCATGTTGATTTTTATTTATTTTTTATAAAAAAAATCAAATGCGTCAAACTAATTAATTCCTTTTGACCAACTATCATTTAACTTTCACAGTCTCTCCTCATGAATTAGAAAACTTCCAATGGCATGAATTGCACTCGTAATATAATTATCCCTATATTTTTTGTGTAATTTTTTAAAAAGACCAAACATTTTCGACCCTACAATTATCTTATTTAAATGCCTGGATTGAAAGACAACATTTATAAGGTCATGACTGTCACGAGTATCAATGATGCCTCCACTCCACATGACATGCAAATTATTAGTTATGGCATAGTCTGGATTTGCATCCTTCTTCTTAAGCCAAATGAATAAATATGTTGATGTGATCACCTTTTGGTGTTGCTTTGTAGGTTTAAGATTAGGTTAAAGTTCAAATTTTTCCCATTGTTTACATAGTTGTGACATTAACACACTTGGTTCACCTATAATTCAAAGCTTTTCAATAAGATTCTCAACAAGTCTTTCAACATGTGAACTTGGCCCAACAATTCTTAATGTCAGTGATACGGTTTGTTGTTTTTTTTTTAAAAATTGTGTGTGAAGGGAATTAGAAGCCTCTCCTAACATTAACATTATATTTTTTATTTAAAACATCAATCCTAAAAATAAAACATATATATTTTTTATTTCTTTTAAAAAACTAACAACATTTTTTACATAAAAAACAAAAAAATCTTAAATTTTCAACAAAGTTTAACAAACATGAATTTATTCATGAACGCCTATTATTCTTTGTAGACTTTCTATTTACATTCTCTCATATGGCTTAACAGATGCCATTTTTTTCATTTTTTGCCTCTAACTTTTCTTTGCAAAACTTTTCAAACTTTCACAAATCTAACTCTAATTCGTGCTTAAGATTACATGTAAAATCCAAAAACACACTTGGGGTCAAATAGAATGACTCGTGTTTATGGTTTTCATGATGTTACTTAATGCATTCAATTGTGCACCAAACTCGATTTGGCTTGCCTTTCATAATTTCCATTGCCACAAGTTGAATCTCCTCCACCCATGTTGTCACTTTTGTCCATGATTTGGGGATAAACAAATCACTTTGCATCTCACGTTCTAAAACAAAGCAAATAGTTTGTTCTTTCTTACTAAACTTTCAACAATAAAATTAAGTTCCACAACACAAAGAACATAGACTTGGGTCTCGGTTACGAAACCAGAATATATAAATCATAAATGGGTTTAGGACCGAAACTATGTACACTTATTACATAGCTGTGGAAATTTATGTTCTTGTTTGCATAAATATTTTTTCAGCTTTCTATTTTCTATGTATAACTAATATGTCACACCATTTTCTTACCATGGATTTCACATAAATTATACCAAAACCTTTCAAAATTAAAATTTCGATTCCCTTCACAATTCTATTCCATGAAATTTTACACTTATACAATAACTTATTTCTATCAAGTGAAGGTGTTTCCAAAGGTCACAAAGACCCATTTATATATGAATAAAAAAAAACTAAATAAGAAATTTCTTAAATCTACACATCACATGGCTCCCCATGGCTCCTCATGTAATTTCACATGCATAATAAAGTGACAAAGACTTTTCACATCAATTATCAAGTGTGAGTCAATGCGCACTAATGTGCCAAATATTTTTCACATGACTTTTCACATAAATTATCATGTGAAAGTCAAGCACATTAATGGAATAGATGATAAATCAAATGGACCAGTTAAGCTTCCATTTATTGCAACCAAAGATAAGCAAAAATAAAAATGTGGAAAAGGACTTGTCAACAATTTAATGTTACAGATTTCGGAAGATGGGACATTATTCAAAAGAATGTCCAAACTTGCCAACCTTGCCTACTAGAAAAAACGTAGGTTCTTTTATTCGAAGGTTTTCTACAAAGGAGAAGGGCAAAATTCAAGTACATTTAATTGAATTAATGAGTGAAAGGTAAGAAAAGGTGTTGATGGGTTTAGAGGAAAGCTTCAAAATTCCTGAAAATGTGGTTGATGTCATGGCCCAAACTAAACAATCATTGGAAGACACTACTCATCCTAACACAAGTGTTCAAAGGTTCAAGGAGATGGTGAGGGCATTAAAAGAGGGGAAAAAAAAAAGTCAAAAGCAGAGGTTTGGATTCCAAGACTTTCCAATTTCTAAAGATTTTAGTCTTTATTTGGTGGTGAAAAATGTGGGATCATAAAAGGCAAACATCGCCATTGGACAGTTAGTGAAAATGGTGTTGTTAATTCGAAAGGAATTGAAGAAATGGTTCTTAGCACCTAAAATCCCAAAGGTACCCACACTTTTGAATGCCATAATGGCTTAGTTTGAATGTGATCCAATCATTGATGTGTAATGTAATGGATTAGTGTTACACGGAGTGTTGGTGGATGGAAAGGCAAGAGCCAATGTGATGACAATTCTTGCAATGAAATACTTAGGGTTGAAAATTAATAGACCTACTTCAATAACCCTAAAAATGGCTAGCAAAGGAGTTATTAGGCTGGAAGGAGTAGTTAACAACGTTGCAATCATTATAATGAAGGTTTCCACCATTGTGGATTTCCATGTGGTATTGGAAGAAAATGGGGTTTACCCAATGATACTAAGTATGCTTTAGTTAACAAAGTCACATGCAAGGAACTATTGGGGCAAAGGATGTATGACCATTGGAATTCATCTTAACCAACAGAAAGTTCCAGTCGCAAACTTTGTGAAAAGCTCCAAAGGAATGAGTGAATATGATGATGAATCATAAACGGACCAAAGTTTTAATTTTGAAGGGATTTACACTGATGATTCCAATGAAGAGGAAATAGGGTTATATGTTTTGGAAGCAATTCCCAAAGTTGGAGATTTGTCTTAAGTAGATCACAGAATTCGAAAAGATAATGACCGATCAACTCCACATGTGTTGATAGAAGGAGAAATTGTGAAATGGGTGGGCAATATTCAACTAGAACCAAACCTTCACCTTGAGGAAAGAAGACAATATGAGGATTTACTACGTAAATATATCCATATGTTTACTTTTGATTACAAGGACCTTAAAGAAGTCACCATGGAGCAACACAAAATTTAGTTGTTACTGAATGCCAAACTAGTCAAGACCAAGCAAGGGAAGTGGAATCTAAAATACATTACAATGGTGAAAAAAGAACTTGACAAGTTGTTAAAAGTAAAGTTCATTAAACCAATGGAGATAACTAAATGGGTTTTTCCTATGGTATTGGCGTTAAATAAAAATGGCAGGTTAAGGGTATGTGTTAACTATAAAACTTTAAACAAAATAATTAAAAAAGACCGATATGCTTTACCATTTTGTGAAAAAAATTTGAAAGAGGTGGCAGGGCACGAAATGTACACATTCGAAGATGGGTACAAAGGTTACCACCAAGTGAAAATTATTTAAAGGGATCAATTGAAGACCACATTCACCACATCATGGGGAACATTTTGTTACACATTAATGTCCTTTGGTTTGTGTAATGTTCCAGAGACATTTCAATGTTTGATGAACAAGGTCTTTGAACCATTCTTGGACTTTTTTCTACGAATTTTCATTGACGACTTTGAAGTTTATAATGATAGAGATTCTCACCTTACCAAACTTGAATTAATTTTTCAATGCTTGGATGGTTTAAAAGTGACTTTGAACCTTGAAACAACCACAATTGGTTTTTCAAAAGGGAATACGGTTGGACATATTGTGTCAAAGGATGGGGTAACCACATATCCCAAAAAGTTTGATAGGATTTCAAAGTTTCCTTTCCCCACCACAAAGAAAGCCTTTCGAAATATTTTGGGGATGGTGGGTTATATTGAATATTCATACACATGTTTGTGGCAAAAACATGTCTTTTAACACGATTCTTATAGGAAGATGCACCTACACTAATGGAAGATGAGGCGTCAAAACATGCATTTGAATAATTCAAATTAGTTCTTCAAATTACAACAATTATTCGGATTTTAAATTAGAACAAACCATTTTTAGTATATTGTGATGCATCTGGAGAAACAATGGGGAGCACACTATCCCAATTGGATGAAAATGGGCATGACCATCTTATTCATTTTACCAACAAACAATTAAATTCAACAAAAAAAAATTATATTATGACTGAATTGGAAAGTCTTGCAATTATTTTCTCTTTTAAGAAGTTTTGCCATTATTTGTTGGCATTCAAAGCCAAAATTGTGATAGATCACAAGGCCTTAACTTACTTGGTCAATAAATCCAATCCAAATGGTCGATTTGTTCAATGGTTGTTATTAATGGAAGAATTCGACATCGACATTGACATTGTCCATCATTTATGAAGGCGACATGGTAATGTTGATGGCCTTATAAGGGCATACAAAGGAATGGGTGATGTTTTAAAGGATGATAATTTTCTAGATGTAACAATAATGACCATTAATGCAAAAAAAAAAGTTGAAGAATATCGAAAAATCATTCAATATTTGAATGGCATGAGGTTCCCAATTGGAGCCATAAAGGCAGTGCGAACACAAATTATACAAAAGAGTCAAAATTATTTGATAATAGGGGATCA
>Ga0116229_10002070_pt1 | contig 32189 bp, 23 predicted proteins | sample S1TSphgellanicum_3_FD_87313 | JGI IMG/M metagenome (GOLD analysis project Ga0116229, IMG submission 87313) | Host-associated microbial communities from peat moss isolated from Minnesota, USA - S1T2_Fc - Sphagnum magellanicum MG | ecosystem: Host-associated > Plants > Peat moss > Unclassified...
GAGAGAGAGAGAGAGATCACAAACTTGGCTGACAATTTTGGTGCATGCTACAATTAATGATCGAGAGAGAAATTCAAATGAATGCAGAAATATACGTCCACAACAAAAAGCCAAGAAAAATGCTTTAGAAACTTTTACAAAATTCTTGATCAAAATGGGAAACGCTGAAATCCAAAATGTGATCGTGAAGGAGGAGCCTCTTCATGCATTGTCATCATCATCATCACGATGGATTGTGAAAGCTCTGAAAATTTGCGACATGAAATTTCTGAAGACCGCCGCTGCGTGAGATTCTAGAAATTATTATTGCTGTGTACGATTCTGTCTCGCGCGCTTCAAACCCTAGCCCTAATAGATGATTCTTCGTCTCCTTGTGCTTCGTGATTCACTCCTGTCGTGGCCATCAGCGAACATACACAGTAGTGCCTTTGAGGTAGTATTGTTCGTGTTCGTTTCTTCAAAGCGAGAGCTGCTTGCTTGCCTGCTGTGCCCATCTCACGCATTGCGTGAAGAAAAATCGGGAGCTCGCACAAAGCAACATAGAGTCAACATGGCAGGGGCACCGGGAGGTCCTTACTCTGGCACCAGCACATTGGCCCTTGTAAGTATCCCCTCTTCTTCCTTCTCCCCATTCCTTCCTTCCTTCCTTCCTTCTTTTCATGTGTGTAGGTACCAGGGTTGTTTTTCGGTTCTTCGGTTCTTCTGAGAGACACAATATTTGAATTTTTCCTGTCTCTTCAAGAGTAGCATGGCTTATGGTGTTTTGTCGCTTGCAAACTACTCTTCTTCGGCTTTTGTGAGATTGTGCATACGTGTTTTTTCGAGTCTCTTCTTTAGCAGTATGTATGGCTTCTTGTAATATGCTGCTTGTACTAGTGTATCCAAAGGCAAAATCAGAAGAAGATTTCTTGCGAGATTGGGCTTTTTTCTTCAATGAGTATGTCTGTTGCAACACTCCACTAGCAATAGCTATTGAGCAAGAAAGCAGGGTTGAGCAGTCCTTTGGTGTAGCCTCGTTGCTTCTTCCTGGTGATTCCGATCTAGAACCACTTGTGACTGTCACAACTACTTACAGATTTTTTGTTTTTCTTGTGCTAATTAAGGTTTAGGGACGGGAGATTCTATGACTCTGTCTATCACATATGGAATGCTCTAGCCATCTGCAGAGTGTTTCAGCTGCAGGCTTCAAATTGTTTGAGATTTGATGAATTTTGTTCAGGGTCATGTTGAATGTGCTTCTTCTTCTGCATGAAGATACGTTACTCATGGTCAAATCAGAAGCATGCCAGGGTGAAGGATTCAGCTGAGAGTTAGATTTTTGTCCATGCCAATCTGACATCTGTTGCAAATTTTTCCCTCCCTCAAGTTGCTTTACACTGCAGTTGAGGATGTTTGACACCATCACAAGGATGTAACAAGTTCCTTAATTGCTGCCAATGTTGATGCAGGTGGCACGTATCACGGCTGTTTCAGTCGGGGTCATTTATGGAAGTATGAAACTTGCATACCTCAAGGTACAAGGAAGCATGTGTGTGTGTTTGTAAAAATTCTGTTTCTTTGTTTTGGTCTCTCTGATGCTCTTAGCTTTCAATGACATGAATTATTTGATTGACAACACTCTTGAGCTAGTGTTTCTGATTGCTTTGATGCTGTCAGCTTTTGATGATGTGAACTGTCATGATCTTGATAATACTTTCAGGCCAATGTTCTTTATTTTGAAAGTAACCCAGCAACGTGTGTTTGTTTTGTTGCACATGAGGGCTGAAATATTCTTGGAATTTGTGAACGTGCAGGCAAGTGCACCTAAGCAGCCATCCAAACATTGACATGGTTGCCAATAGTGGATGCAACAAACTGCTGCAGTATCAGGAGCAGGAGAATTCAAACCATCGCAATGAAGTTTCCAACACCTGCTGTGCATGAGTCTCATTGTTCATGCACAGGCCATGAAGCTGATATCTATTTCTTGTGTTGGAGTAGTAATTGGTGCTGGAGCATGAACATAGGTCACGAGATGCTGTACACTTTTTATGCATAAACAAATACATGGTTTTTTCATGCATCAGTATGCATCATAGTCTCCAATCTTTAATGCCACAGTAAGCTCATATGCATCTAAGATCATAGCTGCCTTTATTTACTTCTGCTGATTTGCACATGAATATGAGAAGAAATTTGTTGAGAAATGAGTTTAGATTACTCCAAAAATCACAATCATCTTATACAAAGTTAAGACTCATGGGTCTGCTATTCACCTATGCACCTGCTATTCTACAAATCAAAACAGCCAAACTACTGTAGTGAGGCTTGCAACGAAGGTGCATACTCCTGAGGACTCCATTTCATCTTTCAGGTATCCTCAATTTCATCTTTTATCATCAACGGCTCTTGACAGTCCCTTCAACAATTTGGGTTTGAAAGGTGTAGCACATTTCTAATCCACAATGTTCACTCCAGCTTACTGTAACGTTCCCAAAGGTGGGCATTATCAATGTAAGGTCTATCATGATGTTCCTGTGAGGTTTTTGGCGGGGAATTTACATGGGTTGGTCCTGAACTTCCAATACATGAATGGGCCAGGAGATGCACAAACCTGCTAACAATCCATATAAACTACATTCTGATTTGGGTCTCAGTTGATCACATATAGTTGCTCACTGGAAGTCCATCTTGCTCCAGACAAATCATCTCCTAAGCTCCACTATCTGTGACAGTTTCTGATGGCAAAGTCAGCAAACTTGCTATCAGAAACATGCTCAAATGAGGAACCATTTCTGGGGCTTGCAAACTTGGTGACACTTGAAGGCAGGATTTGACCAGTTGTCTGTCCAGGTCTTGATGGAGGGCTGATCAGATCAATTGTGGATGTCATGTCATCTTCATCAGGTTCTTCCACTGAATACATAACACTGTTGTCATTTGTCCAATGCGAGGTTGATAGTGGTTTCACAGTAGCTCTGTTCTTTGCAGGGATTGCATAGCCTGTGGCTGGGGACTCTGCATATCACCAGAGCAAATCAGATTTTTTATAAGAGTGGAAACTGAGACCAGCTTCCACCTAATGCATAATTCACACAACCAGACATAACTGTGCTGTATCATGTCATTGGGCCAGAGTGAACCAACAGTCACCAGCACACTGTGAGGGATACAGGAAGCACTTTTCTATCGGGTTCCAGTTCCCTAGCTAACCAAGGCTCAGTTGCTGTGTTTACTACCTACCCACTAACAACCCACTAGTCCTTACCTGCAGACTGACCATCTACATGCATCCACTTACCCAACAACCACCTGTTTGTCCTACCTTCCAACCTAAATACAGGACCTAGTTTGTGCAGGATAGGTTACTAAGGTGAAATCCCCACATCAACCCAGTTGGGATTCATCCACAACTGAGTGATAATAAGCTTCCAATGGATGGTGCGCTGTTGGCTGGTAGTTCATTAATTGTGCAATTTGTCTTTCTGAATCTTGTCCCACAGAGAGAAGCTGGACATCATAGCCATGCCTGCACAGGAAAAGGACTAAAGGAATCAATTACCTTTAGGGAATGATGATCCTGGCAGCTTTGATCGCTTTGTTGTCCGTGACTGATTAATATCACACATAAAATCATTCTCTATATCATCCTTGCTCAAATCAATTTTCACAGGCAGCACGACCCGGGGGGTCTTCCATTCCCCAGATTGAGCTTCTCGTGGTCTCTTTGGAATGTTGCCCATGCTCTCGTCTGGGGGAACAACACTACCACTATCCATACGCCCAGATCTGCTGCTTGAAGATGAGTGTTCAGCAACAGTTTGAGCCACCACCTCCAGTATCCGAGCCCCATATTTCTTACTTTTGACTCTGTTCCAGTTCACCAAAGATAGAGCAACCATTTGATTTATCAGAATGTCTCTCACCAGTCTCTGCCCACTTAAAGTGTGCAAGGACATCAGTAATCAGAGCAATGAGCTGGACAACCTAAAATCAGGAGGACCGTAAGCCTGAACTTACTTGCCAATACCATTTACTTCCAAAAGCTCCTCTGTTGTCTTTGGTAACTTTTTGCTGATGGATTGCAACTCCCCATTCCTGCCTCCACAAACCAATCATAGAAACAATATCAGCAACAAAACTGAAATTGGTGTGCCCTGTGAAAGACTACAGTGACCTTACTATTGATGTTGCTAGACAGCTGACTCTGCTGAATGGTGGAGCTTAACTTTGAAGCTTCTTGTGGAAACTTTATAGGATTTGAACTAGGGGATGGAGGTGATAAGTTTGGCAGAATGCAAACCCCATGATGTGGTATGGCATTATATCACGTCCTGCTTCACTGACCAGTTGGAGACGAAGTGCTTGAAGTGCTTTAAAGACTTTGGTAGACAAGGCCTGACATCAACAAGAAATCTCAAATAAGTCCTCTGGTCTTTCTTCATATGGCGAGAACAAAGACAAAAAGAAATAATGGCAGTGAAAATGATTCTTACAAAGTATACAGAGGTCTGGTCACAATGTTGCAATATTAGACTAGCCACTTACAGGATCCACAGGAGCTTGGGGAACAGATATAGGATCATCTGTCACTGGAGCCTTTGGTCCAGCTGGTAATGGCATTTTTTTAACAGACGCCTCCACAATCTCAGGTTTGTCTGCTCTCTTTGCTGGAAACCTATACATAAGAGATGCCATTTAGCAACTCAGGCACAAGATGATCTCAAAGCTCTGTTTGCATAATATATTTCCTGAATCCAATACCTTTTGAAACACCCAAGAGTCAAGTAGCATTCCTTGTAGCACCACAAAATGAAATAAGAAGTAATCTTAGAGAGTTTTAGACAAAAAGTTCACCAACCCATTCTGAAAAAAGCATGAAACAAGTCAGAAATGGATACCTTATAATCACCTTCAATTGCCCACAGTCAAGTGCCCTTGCATTTGCATCATTTATCTGCAGTTCATCCATGTCATAACAGATTGTATCACTCAATGACAGACAACAAAAGGCACAGCATCGCATTCGATAAAAAAATACACCATGTCTACCTCACTCTGACCAGCTGTGCCTTGAGGTCTGAAAGGGATTCAATTTTGGCTTCAGGTGGTTCTGAAAGGTTTAGGTGAAGGGCACAAAGCATCTTCATCTCCCTTCCATTCTTGATTTGGTCTTATCCCTTTCTCACACTGGATTACCTATCATATCTCTTACCTAGGCTTGGTGATGAATGAAGAACTTGGGGTGCACATACCCTGATGATTGAAGTTAAAGCTCCAAACATGTCACTTTTGTTAGTGTCCTCGCGGAAGATACTTTCAATGACCATGCGATGAATTATGCGCTCCACCTCCAGCTTACTGAGCTTCTTGCCTGCACCGTGGAGCTGCAACTTCTCATGGCTATTCCTTTTTATCTGGCAGCCCATGGATTAGCCAGCAGTCAGACCAGACACCAAGTCGAAGAGCAAGTTTACAGCTCAAGAAGGAAATTTATCAGTAATCAATGTCACATTCACAAGGCGTTACCAGTTCATCTTTGCTAATGTTGAGAGAACAGGGCAAAAAGAGAATTGTAGAAACCTTAATGTCTTCAGAGAGCCTGGAGGTACATACCTGTTGATTAAGGGAACCACGGAATACATCAAGAATATATGTTGTTGAGAATCGTTGTCCCAAGCAGGTCACCAATTGAACCTGCACCACCAATGCAACTCACATGTCTGAAAGTATGACCATATGAACAAGGAAACCATGCCTAGTGACATGCTATGAGCATGGGCATACGTGGGATGGAGTACTGCATGAACAAGCTATACACATTGCAACACAACCCTTGGAAAAACCCATTGCAGCTGTATCAGATTTCCAGCAATTTGTAGTATTCATTCCAGAGACTGGGCACAAACAATAGGCCTGAAAACAATGAAGATGTATTTGCTATTACAAGCTGGAGAAGAATAAAATGTTACCAGCTGCTTTGCAGTTTCACTGACATCCTCTTCAATGTAAGCCTCCATTCTGGCACAGTTGTCACATGTCCCCATACAGCTGGAGGGATTAAAATCAACCTCACCAAAGTGGGCTAACTGCAGTGAACGGCGGCAATCACATTCATTCTCACAGTATCTCACCTGCGGCAAATCATGATAATAACTTGACATTCAATGCACAACCTCTGAATCAAGGGAAGTGGAACAATAATACTATGCCTTGCCAGATGCCTGTATCTCTAAGAAGCAACTCTTCTCTTTGATTGGACAAAGCACAAACAATATCACTACATATTGCTAATAACATCAATGAGCTTGGATTACCATGGTATCCTGTACTAAGAATAACTGCATCTACAAATGTAAGACAGCAAGAAATTGTCACCATCCGCAACAGGTTGTCGAGGTTGGTAGTGAGCTGGCTGGCAGCATTGGATGCAAGACTATTGTTGCTGCGGTTGAATGAAGAGCTCATAGATGAACCCTGTTCTGTACCTTGGGTTAGCAAGTGCTTCATCCGTATCTGTGACACAGAAACCAAGAGAGATCAGAGGAATTCCATTCATCAGCAAAAATGAAGGAGCCAAGGAACTACTGCTCTCTATTTAGTGTTCAAGGTCACTACAAACTTGTTCAAGAGGCATTTGTTTTCCCCAAGGAAATACACAAAGTAACAATTACCACATTATCTATCACAAGAGGTTAAACAAAAAGATCACCAAGAAGAGTAAATATGTGCTGAAGTTCAAATGACCTACATAGTCTGAGTAGTTGTAGTAAAGTAAGCAGGATGCGGGGAGATTGTCTCTGCCAGCACGTCCTGATTCCTGCAATGCAAAATTCACCAGGGATTTGACTCAGAAGTATTTGGCACAACAGAAAGAGAACCTTGGTCAACCATTCAGATATGGTGAATACCTGGTGGTAGCCCTCAATTGACTTGGGCAAGGAATGATGAATCACAAATCGCACATCAGGCTTGTTAATCCCTGCAGACCACATTTGAAAATTAGAAAGTCCAAAAGTCAAACATAACATTTTTCTTATCTGCCAGTCCACATGTTCCTTGAGAAAAGACATAAAGGAGAAAAATCAGCAATACCCAACTTCCTAACTTCAATTGATGTCCAGGCAGAGTTAGGCTGTGTGCCAATCGCTACTTACCCATGCCAAATGCAACTGTAGCACATATAATACTGATCTCATCTTTGCTCCAGCGACGTTGCACATAATTGCGCTCATCTGAGTCCATGGATGCATGATAAAAGGCAGCTTTATGTCCAAAGCTCTGCATTGCACATGGAAGATTTTCAGCTGCTAGGTTGAAATCTTTTCAACATAGAGCTAGATTTTGCACTATACTTTTCAAGACCCTTGCACCCCCCGTCTAACCAAAAAACAGATATTTGAAAACTGGTTTGCTGGAAGTTGATGCTTCCAAGCATGTAACCAGCTAGATCGAAACCAAGACTAACGAGAACATGCTATTTCAAATGCTTTCTTGGTGCTATTTTTTTCAATAGTGCAAACTAAGCTTGAGCATGGCACATGTCAATGTGCAGTTGAATGGTGTAACCTTGACTGGAACACCTCCAATAAAGCCAATATGGATTTTTTCTATGTAACCCTAGACTTTCAAACACAACACCACAGGAAGTTTTCAGCTGATTCTGCAATCACATAAGAGAATCAAAACACCCTTTACCTGCAGCTTCTCTGCAACCTTCTCACAGTCAATGCGAGAAAGACAGTAGACGATACCAGATTCATTCCGATGGTTTTCCTTTATGAACTTGTCCATATCTTCCAGACATTTCTTTGATTTTTTTTCCACTGAATATCTGCACAACCATCAGAAGCAGGTTAACTTCTCATAATGATGCACCACAGAATTATGTGCCAGAGAGCTATGCATGAATGGAGACTGAAAGAAAACCTATGAGATTTGATAATGGGCTGGTCTCAGAAACACATTGCATCCTGAGCATTTGCTCTTACTTTGGATTACAACTACTGACATAAATTGCACACCTCAAGGACCAGTAACATGTTTTAATGTGATTACCTTAAATTTGGCCGGTTGAAGGTCTGTCTGAAAATAATGCACCGGGTGAGCTTGAGTGCTCGGACCACATCTTCTTTGACACTCAATGTAGCAGTGGCTGTGAGAGCCATCAGAGGCACATTTGGAAACCTTTCTTTGAACACACCAAGGTTCTGTGCCAAGAAAGGTGAGATGAGATGTCACTCTTGCTAGTCATGAAGAAAAAGAGTAATGGAGACATAACATTGTGACCAACATCATCAACAAAATGGCAATAAATTGGAACAAATCTCATGCATGAACTGATTCATGCCTGGTAGTCTGGACGAAAGTCATGGCCCCATTGGCTCACACAGTGAGCCTCATCAACCACAATTCGAGCAAGCAGCTGCCGGTCATACAAGCTTTGGAGTTGTCGGGACAAGAAGTCACTCCTGTGAGACACAGACGCCCATGATTGAGTGAGATTTTCAGAGACTTTTGCTGATGTGGTTAGACAAGCCTTCCCACCTTCACCTTTGCCTCTATACTTTTGTTTGTATGTTCCTGTCCTGTCTTGATCAATTTCATGCCTCACTGATTGCAAAGGATATCTATGGTCATCTCAGATTGGTGGGCAAACAGATACACTGAAGAAGGTTGACATGGATGGGAAGAAAACTGGATGACTAAGTTTACAAAGGTGAGGTGCTAAATGCAAGCAATAGGTGAGAGAAGACATAAATCTATGAGACTGCAGATAAGACTCCACAATAACACTCTGAAAGTCATTATTGTATTGGTTCCAGAAAAACCAAAACAAGCACAACAAGAAGTCATCAAATGGTAGTCTTATGAAACCCTCACAAATCATCAAACAATTACCTTCATCATGAATGGCAGTGACTAGCTGCCATTACTCCCCCACTGACTTCATCAGCTGTCAGTGTGGGTGTCTGCTTCAAAAATTCAGCCAAAAAAATTTATAAGAAACCTGATAGCTGATGAAAAGAGTTGCTATCCTCATCAAGCTGCAACAAGCTTGTGAGGGTAAGCTTCATTTCATATTTGCCATACGAAGAAGGGCCATAAGAAGAAGGGAACCATTTTCCCTTCAGCACATCATCACAGGCAAGAGAGACACAAATATCTGTTTTTGAACATGAGACAAACCTGAATGAAATGGGAACTGACAAGGTAGAAACAGTGAGCTACCTTGCTATCTTTTCTGGTGTCACGTACAGCAACTTTATTCTGCAACTATCAGACTGAAGCTGCTGTAGAATATCACTTTGCTCTTGCCAATCTCTGGCTCCACTCAAGTACTCTGCATTTATGTTTGCCTGTCCCATGCAAGCACATTCACATGGGTTTGGGCAATTTTGAAGTGCAAATCCATCTGGTACCCAGCAGAAAATGCAGGAAAGATGGAAAGATGTTTACTGCATAACTCGGACATTGCATAGGATTCAACATCACCAAACCAGAGGATTTGAGTATTTCAAGTTTAAACAAAGTTGACTAGTTCACAAAGTTTACACACCCTGACACTGGATAGCACTCATGATGTTGTTGTGCTGACCTCAGAAAGATGCATGATTTGATCCATGATAAGGGAGACGAGAGGTGATACTACCAGTGTGACCCCTGCACAACAGACTGCAGGAAGCTGCCAGGATCACCAATAGTCAGCTGAAGAAAAAGATTGAAATCACCATTTTTGATTCCTGTTGAATCTACATGCCTAAAATTGGGAGCTGGAATGTCAGAAAACAGCTTCACCCATCTCTTCATGGAGCAGTTCCTCCACAGTTCCTACAGAATACATGATTTCCCAGATGAGTATTTGCTTCATATAAGCTCAGATTACAAAACCTAATTTCTGGCTGGTTGCAATCAACTTTAAACTGGTTGCACTTGACCAAGCAACCCAAGTAACCTCACCTGGTATGTGAGACTCTTCCCTCCACCAGTTGGCATCAACACAAAGACATCTCGGCCACACATTGTTGCATTGATAATTTCACGTTGGTTCAAACGGAAGGACTTGTTGCCAAAGTACTTCTTGTTTGTTTCCTGCAGGTACAGACTGAAAGCTGTCAATTTATCATTCTGACTGTGGGAATAGTGTGTAGTAGTCAAAGTGCAAGAGCATGCTAGTTTACTGCTTGGCACAGACCTCAAGTTTCCTTGTCCATGGAAAATCCTTCTTGCACCACTGCGGATCTGAGCTCCCCTCACTGTAGTTTACTTCTGAAAATTGTGGAGGTCCACTTTGCATTTGGAGGCCCACCCGAGGACCAAGACTATCAAAGGAAGAGGTTGACAGTATATCATATGTGCTATTGCTGTTGTTCTCCCATGATGTCGGAGGAAAGGAAGGCTGTGGAAAATTGCCCGCGCCCCCTCCAACATACCCATTTGTTCCAGTGCCAGAAAATTGCCCTGTCAGTCGGGTGGCTGCTGGATTGTAGTAGTCAGCAGCTGCATTAGTGGGTGTGCAGAATCCATTTTGTTGACCAAATCCATGCCCTCCAGGGGCATAACTATTGCCAAGCATGATAGGGTTTTGAACAGCAGACAAGTTCTGTTTTTCATGGAATACTGGGGTCTGCAGATGTTGCTCCAGAGCTTTAATTTCTTTGTTCAGTGTTGACCTGCAACCAGACCATAAGAAAATGGTTACCAAGAGCTGCTTTGATATAACCAGACATCAATACCCAAAATAAACTCAGCATAAACACCAAAGAATGGAGGATGCATGATTGAGCACACATATTGACCTTGCAGGTGTGGGATTGTCAGTACCATTTTACAGCATCACCTAGCTTCAGCATACGCAGATTTGAAAGCTACGGTGTTAGAAACAAAGCCATCTGCATCACTGAAACAACACAATGGAACTCACCTTTCTACACGAAGCTCCTCAAAGCGACTCAGAGCCAGGTCTGCTGTATTGTCAAGAAGTTCATTAGAAATGAGTATGAGCTTGTCCTTCATCTCTTGTAGGTGAAGGCCTGCCTCTGCACAACAATGAACCTGCAAACTACTCTCATTTCAGTACAGGTCAATGGGCTTCCGCAAGAAAGGGTTTAGGGTAGATTGACATAGTAAGAAAATTTAGTTCCTTAAATGAGTGATACAGTTGTTGAAAACCTGACCTCAACACCATGTCTGCACAGAAAATGAGAATCAGTTTCTGCAAGTGTTGTTGTCCCAGGGGTCATGAAAGCTGCTCTGGACTTTGATTCCACTGAGGGTGGTGTAGCTGTCCTAACATTGCTTGTAACTTGAGTTGATTGTTGTGAGCATCCCCTTTCATAATGTTCTGAGACTATCTGATCAAGATCAATGCTCTGCAAACATGTATCCTCAAGTTGGTGTCATGTACAAGGGGTATACAGAATGACACGCATCTAGGGAGAAGCACTTTCAAATAAGTTCATGAAGAACCTCTGCATGTGAACTCATAATGTTCTAAACCTTGATTAGGAGACAATGAGATCTAGACATTATGGAGGCACTGCTTAGGGTGAGCTTCTTTACCCACTATCAATAGAGGAAAGAGAACATGGCAGATAACCTGTAGAATGTCATCATCTTCCTCCAAAGAATAGAAGTGTTCTTCCGATTCACCACTGGTCAGGTTGATTGGAGACAAAAACCGCTCTCCTGTTCCACTGGTGCTCTTGCCATGTGAGGTGACTGGGTGCCTGAATTTACAAGCAGTCTGATAGCTCTCCTCCAAGCATGGCCTTTGGCTCGACTGCCTATTCCCAGCCATCCATTTGTTGTCACATCAGAAAGCAGATCCCCAGAGAATAGATTACACTGGAAAGTTCATTTCACATATCTCCTCCAAGGCACTTATTGTGATCAAGCAGAGTAGATCACATTGACTGATGATGAAGAAATTTGAAGATGCAGCTAGAGAACCAGACCTTTCAATGCCTTTCGTGTTCCTGTGGCTTGATGCAGTATCTGATGACATGCTTGTTTGATTACAAAGGTCTATGGGAATTCCCATGATTGGTTGACCCACAAAGTTTGCAACATCTGCAGAGGTAGGAGGGGGCCCTGAAAATGTTTGGGTCCTCTTATGCTCTAAGGGAGTTGCCTGTCCTCCAACATAGGAGGTACTGGCCCTGAGGGATGTGGACTCATCACTAAGTCTGTGACCCACATCCTTGTTTTCTGGGATGAAACCAGCAGGATGAGCAGCATCTTTGGATCCATGGACAATGTTGCCATTGTTGGATTGGCATGGTGTCCCTTGTCTAAAACTCAGAGAATTTAGTTTCTCTTTGTCAATAATGGGGGCACTGACCCCTGGCCTCAGATAACTCCTGGAAACTCCTGAAGCATTTGATAGGCTTTTCCATGCCTGCCATAGAGTTGAGAACAGTGATAGTTTCACAATAGAACCACAGCGAAGCAAGAGGAATAGCTGCTGCACACTTCACAGTGCCATTACTAAGTAAACATCCACTATATGCTAGTGACATGCTACTGATGACATATACCAATATGAAAATCAGAGAACATCAAGAGGAAGACTTCCATCTCCACTGGAAGACTATAGTTCTTCTTGGGACAAAACCCAACACATCAAACAGAAATTCAGATGGACAAGTAGGTAGGTAGTGTAGGGAAAATACCTGGGATGCAGTACGTATTGTTTCTTCATCAAGACGTTGGAAGAGAAAGCTTGTAGGTCTGTACAAAATTGAAATTAGGTCTAGTAAGTAACAATACAATCCCAGATCCCTACTGTCAAATGCTATCCATACAGATCTTTTGGAAATGAAAGCTGCAAAACAACACGAGGTGCTCTATTCAATGCACTAAAAATCATATGAACTCCATGACACAACTGAAAAAAAATGCATTGCACATTGTGAAGAGGTAACCTGATGATCTACAACAAACCTTTTAGGCTTCTGAGGATCACCAGCAGCATCTGGATTTTGGCCTGAAAGTGAATAGAGACAACCCAAGTTGAGGGCCTTCATCAGCTTATAGGGATCTGCAATGCATTGCAAGTGTTCCACCAGATTGGTATGAATCTTTTGTGAGAAGTCATCATTGTTTGAGGATTTATCAGGTTTTGGTTTTCTGCACATGACCCACAACCACCACCAACACCACCCCCTTCTTCATTAGACACAATGTATGTATGTACGTAAACAGGAGCATGTCATCTGAGAAAGCTTAAAAGGACTTGCTCACAACCCTCTAGTTCTCGTTACTCAAGCATCTGGGACAATGAGGGAAGTGCACACAACAGAATTACGCAACAATATCGACTACCAGAAGGCAGGGTTTCACGGAAAATCGAAGGAATATGCTGACAGAATTCACGTACCTTTGCATTGTCAGTAAACTGTATGTCCGCTACAGCTTTGAACTTCTCGACTTCCAGATTTTCTCCGTCGAAACCCGATCCCCAAGGAAGAAGGAAAGCTTCACAGAATACAAACCAACGCTAACCTAAAAGGAAGAGTTTCAAAACCCCGGCCGTAAAGACCTCTCCTCCCAGCTGGCTTACTGAAATTCATGCCTCTCAGCTTGAAAAGAATAACCTCAGCAGCAGCAGATTTAGAGCTAGAAAAAACTTGAACGAATCCTTACCCAAGAAAAACAAAAGGCCTTCAAACGCCAAAAAAAGTAGCAGTTGTCAAGTCTATACTGGGCAATGGAAACAACGATCTACGACAAACCCAAAACGCAGAAAAAGGAAAACATGAAGTCTTCAGCATTTCCCAAGTGCAAAGCTTCTTGCTGCTGCTGCTGCATGACACAAATAGGGGCAACGCGAGGCAAAGCTTCTTCGACGAATTTCAGACACAGGTTCCCGCGCACAGAGAAACGAGAGAGGCGAGACCCGAGGTTTCAACGGGCAGGTGTACGAGGTACCCCACCGCACATGGAGAAACGAGAGAAAGAAGAATTTATCCCGAGGTTTCGACGGGCAGGGTCTTTAGCAAGATCGACGACTGCTATCGGCTACAGCCTAAAATCTATCGGCTGCGGTTCATGGTACTGGAGCGGGAAAGTGTTCGACCCAGTGGAACGCCGGGTCAAGCTTCGCTCCAGTTTACGTACCTTCTTACTATTTACACTTGCAAAGGAAATATGACTTTTATTATTTATAGGAAAATTTTAAGGACAATTTTTATGGGGAAAATATTATTTAAAGGATTTTATTTTTTTTCACTAATGATCAAAAACTTCATTTTGGAATTTTTTAAAAATAATATAATACTCAATATGGCATTAATAATTATTGAATATGAATCTAGGTGTCATGCCTGTACATGGTTTCATACATGATGATCAGTTTTGAGTATGCCCATGTGCGCTTTTAAGGTTAATGTACGGTCTTAAGCGATTGTACGTTATTAGGTATTTAGTGTTTCAATTTGTTGGCAACAATATAAAATGCCAAGTCTTTCTTTTCTCTCTTTAGTTTTTTTAGAATTCCTTTGTCATGAGAGTTTCCTTCATAATAAGTTAGGATTTCTAAATGCTCACAACGGCCATTGCATGGCCACCATTTACATACATTTCATCTTTTTCTTTCTTTGCAATTCAATTCTAGAAAAACTACACTTTTTGTTGCTTCATGTTGAAAGTAACAAATTTCTTTTGCCTATGAGTTCTTGAATTATTGTTGTTACTACCAGTGCTAATGTTACTACTGTTGCTATTGTTGTTGTTGAACTACTAGAGGGTGCTAGTGTGGTTGTTGCCGCAGGGAGTTGGCACAGGGTGCTGGTGTTACTGCTGCCACAAAGAGTTGGCGTTGTTACAAGGAGCCTGAGATCTTAAAACAAGTTTCAAAGCTCTTTCTCCTTTCTCTCTTTCTCGCTCTCTTTTTCTCTCTTTAAGCTGTCATAAAAAAAAAAATTCAACTCCCACGGCCGTCATTGTTGCAGAACAGCATAGTGTTGCTCGCCATCATTGCTAAGCAACGTCATCGCGACTTGTAGCGACGCGAGCTTGCAGCACTGTCACAAGCTCTAGCATTGCCGCAAATTATAACGTCGCTACAAGCTCCAACAATGCTACAAGCTCCAGCACCACGAGCTTGTAGCGCCGCACGCTATAGCGCCGCAAGCTGTAACACCACAAGCTGCAATGCTGCGAGCTTGTAGCGTCACACGCTATAACGCTGCAAGCTGTAACGCCACAAGTTGCAATGTCGCGAGCTTGTAGCACCGCAAGCTCCAACACCACCATAAGCTGCAACGCTGCAAGCTATAGCATTACGAACTTACAGCGCTACAAGCTGTAGCACCGCTAGCTACAACGTCACGAGCTGCAACGTTGCTAACTTGCAGCACAACGAGCTTACAGCCCGGGAGCTTACAACACTTGCAGCGCCAGGAACTTGCAACGCCAAAAACTTGTAGCAAGCTTGCAACGTTGTAACACCGTGTTATCGTCAACCATCGTCGTGGAACTCACGGGTGTTCTACGGCACCGTGACCTCCAACGTCACGTCCGACTTTCGTCGAACTACTATCTTGCGTCCTATCGTCCTACGTCCTATTGTCCTACATTTTGCACGTCTTGCGTCATGCATTCCTTCGTCCTACGTTTTGTCATTTTATGTCTTACATTTTGCCATTCTTCGTCCTATGTTCTATCATCCTACCGTTTCGTCCAACGTCCATTCGTCACCATTCATTTCCATCAACGCATCATATTCTTCAAACTGTACGTTGTGTTAAAACTTGGTAGCTAGTTTTTTGTATTGTTACAAAATTTTATGGCATGGGACAACATGTTGTCCTTAAATGATGAGAGCACTACCATTCAGCCAGAGCCTAGGTATCAACTACGAAGTAACACACAATCCTTTGAGCCGATTTCTTTTAAGTTCACGGTCTTCACGATGGTACCATCAAGTGTCTACAGCACCACCGTCATCCAGTACAACTCCTACCAGGAATTCAAGTTCAGGTTACATTACATCAATAGTACATCAGAATCCATTTGGAGGGGCTCATTAATGGTGTACGCCTATTGCCGCACCTACTTTCACACCATCACCGTATATTCCATTGCAAGTTGTGACCTCAACACCCATATACACCATGAAGGTTAGTAGTTCTTCTGGGCAAATTGAAAAGTTCAACGGAAGGTCAAGTATTATTTTTTTGAGGGAGTTCAAAGCAACTTTCTCAACTATGGTTTGTGAATTGGAGCTCAAGTATGCCACTAATTACACTGACACATTTGCATTCAAACAATTGGCCCATATGTGCACTATGAAGCATTGGATGTCTATAAGCAACATTCTGCAAGGATTTTGGGCGTCACCCAGATTCCCAATCTAGCTTACGCCAATTTTCGAAAGGGCAGATTTCCTAAAGTGCTACATAGATGACATCCTAATGCATAGCAAGGGACTCCTGCAACATTTGGTTCATTTTGAAGAGTTATCCATAAAGTCAATATGAAGATCCATCCTAAAAAGTGTGAGTTTACTATCACCTCAGTAATCTACCTTGGACATAGAATTTTGCCAAATGGTATTATGGCTCATTGGGCCAAAGTAGTAGCCATTTTAGAAATGCCCAATCCTACTGATGTTCACACGTTGAGGAGCTTCATTGGATTATGTAATTCCTACAAAATTTATGTCCAAGATTTCAGTACTATTGCTCATCCTCTCTATGCATTGCTAAATAAGGATGTTGCTTGGACATGGAATGATGAGGCTCAGGAAGCTTTCAACACACTCAAGGAAAAGCTTTCAGAGTTCCCCATTCTGAGAAGACCTAATTTCAACAAGGTCTTCATTCTACACACTGATTGGAATGCTCTTAATATTGGAGCTATTTTTGGCCAACTTGATGAAGAAGGCAAGGAATATGTTATCGCCTATGCATCCCGAAGCAACAACAAGGCTGAAAGCAACTACTCTTCATACGAGGGGGAGTGCCTTGCTGTTGTATGGGCCGTCATACATTTCAGGCCCTATCTTTATGGCAGCAATTTCACTTTGTATATCGACCACCAGCCTATCAAATGGCTAATGACCAACAATAAGCTTAGTAGTAAGTTAGTTCGTTGGGCATTTATACTTCAAAAGTATGAGTTCAAGGTTATTCACTAACCTAGTATTACACATCAGAATGCGGATACCATGTCGCGAAAACCTCTCACTACCTCTAAAGATTTTTCAGAAGCCAAGCAAGATTTTGACCAGATTCCAACAATACATGTATCTAAGGCATTTAGTTATCTTGCACTACTGCAATGTAACCTAGTTGAGCATCCCATTATGGATATATGGGAGGACTTGGACACTCTGAGGTTTCTTCAACATGGGGAATACCCTCCCCAAGTTACATCAAGTCAACGGGATCGCATACAACAGTGGTCCAAATGCTACTCATAGAGGGACAATCACCTTGTCTGATGCTTACCACAAGGCGACATAATGGTTCCACCACCACATGAACGGCCTGGTCTTATTCAAAAGGTACAATTGAAGCTTGGACACTTTGGAGTTAAGCATACTTATAGCCTTTTCGCTCCTCATTACAATTGGAGAGGTATGTATGCTCAAGTCCGAAACATCATTGCTAGGTGTGAACAATGTGATAGAGTGAGAACTTCTTTCTCCTCTCGATAACTCATGTTTTCTCCACTCCCTATTCAGGGCATGTTTTATCATTGGTCATGTGATTTAGCTGGAGAGTTACCACAAACCTCCAAGGGTAATGTTTACATCATGATTATGATTGAGCATTTTTAAAGTGGGTTGAGCTTGTTGCACTACCGGACAAGTCATCACACAGCACCAGCCATGTTTTCTTACAATAGGTTTTAAGTAGGTTTGGGGCTTGTACTGAATGCCTTACTGATCAAGGATCAAAATTCAGGGGAGAATTCCAAGACCTACTTGACCATGCTCTCATTGACCATCATCGGACTTCAAAAGTTCATCCCCAAGCTGATGGCTTTGTAGAAATGATGGTTCAAACGTGCAAGAAAGGACTTCGGAAGATTTGCCTCATTAAAAACAAAGAGGATTGGGACCTTGCCTTCCCTTACATCGCCATGGGTTACAGGATGTCCAAACATGCCTTTTTATCTCATTTCTTTCCTTACTTTTTACTTTTTGGGAGACATCCCATTCCACCCTTTTCCATTGCTACTCAAATGGACCAAGTTGTGGACTTAGACTCCTTAGCCACTTAGGCTAGGGTCATTGCAAAAAGGGCTGCTCTATTTAGGAGGGTTATGCCCATGGCCATGGAAAACTTGTCCATTGCATACCATCAAAACACCTTACGGTATGCACACACATGAAGTGGTAGTTACAAACCTAAGGTGAGACAATTTGATGTTGGTGATTTTGTGTATTTCTGGCAGCAACCCAATGATACTCTAGACACTTCTTCCGATCGCACTATCTTGAGGATTAAGGCAATCAGGCCTTCAAGTGTGTTGGAGTTGCAAGGAGTTGACGGATGCACAAATCAGGATCATTCCAAAAATTGTGTGCCCTGCCACCTGCAGAACTTAGATCCTACCATCATCATGTCAACTTGGATTCCTCCACTTGATTATCCATGTCAGGTATGTCAAAAGACAAATGATGTTGATCAAACGCTGCTTTGTGATAACTATAATGGTGGATACCATCTCTTCTGCCTCAAGCCAAAGCTCACTCAAATTCACGCCGACAATTGGTATTGTTCATCATGTCCTCCTACAGCACCTTGATTCCTACTCAGACCATGCCACGCTTTTCCCGGCTCAGGTCTGGGGGGGGATAGACAAGAATTTCATCTTAGCCTCCTCTTGTGCATTATATATACATATATATATGTGCGTGCATTTTTTTTTGGTTGATTAGTTTATACCTTTGACCGGCTTTAATCTTTTTGTTAATAAAGTTTACTCCGAATTTACACCCTTACAACATCGTACGTCATGACAGTACATGTCACGACATAAGTTTGGTTGTTTTTTCCCCCCTTAGATCATATTTTTCAACTATTTGGATTTTAAAGGCATTATTCATAGATGTAAAATGCCTAAACCTACATTGAACCAACATTAAATTTTATTATTTATTAGTCTTCCAAACACAAATTGGCCAAGTACTATTCACCATTGGCATATATATATGGACCCATCTTATTGTGGAATTATAACACCAATAAGGCTTTTATCTCAAGATTACCGAAAAGTTGTTTTTGGTGTTGAGCAATTATTTGATTTTGTTATTAATGTCCTAAGTCATGTTTCAGTTTTGTTTTTACTTTAAAAATAATTGATCAACATTTCCAAAGATTTAAATACCTCTTAAAAGGATTGAGAATCTTCATGAAATAACTAGCAATGAACATGGAAATCGCATAAAAGTTGTTTATTTGACAAATTTTTTGAAAATTATGATTTATATACTATAAAACCTAACCGAGTTAAGCATTAATTATTATCTTTTTGGAATTGTTGAAAGTTTAAAGAAATATTTGCTTGTCATCTTGAAAATTGAAAGAAATACCTTTTTTTTGTGTGGAACTTCATAGTAGTCGTTTGTTTGAAGCTTCTTGAGGAGGTCAATTTTCTTTATTTTTATAGTTAACGTTTTTTTTTAAAAAAAACAATTGTTATAGTTTGTTCAAAGCTTCGCATATTTTTTTCATATTTTTTCATTTTGTTTCATTTATTAGCATTACATTGAAAAACCTCTCAATTCTCTTTATAAACAAGAACCTTTCTTTTCATCATTGCATTTATTTTTTCTTGGCAATGTGGATGTAGGTATTTCTTTGCAACTTCATGGCAATTGTTGTTTATTGATTTTATTATATATTTTTTGGCCCAAATAAATAGTTTTCTAAATTTTCAACCAAAACAATTGTTGGAAGAAACAATGTGAAAAATCTATGTTCATTACAACACTTCTATAAATAGAATTTGGAGCAAGAAGTGATGGTAGCATAACACAAACTACATAGAGAAAACAAGGGGAGGAGGGGGGGAAGAAAAAGGAGGGGGGGGGTGTGTTTTACAAGGACATTAATAAACATTGGGATCATTCAAGTTTTGACGCTTTATGTAACACCACAAACAAAATCTAAAATCTACATTTTTTTCAGATTAAATGTTTTTAAACATTAGTTATTAACATCAAATCAACAAGTGCCACATAGCTTGCCATTTCGTCATGGGTGTCATGTAAAATAATGTGTGGACTAATCAAATTTTTAACACTATAAACATTGAAATAACATTGACATTATCATCAATTGGGAATTTGGAATTACATAACATGAACCAGTTTTTAAATTATCAAATTTTTTTGTGCCATTTTTAATAATTACATAATATTGCTAGAGCTTTAATATCAAATGAAACACCCTCAAATTTGTGAAATTGTATTGATGTGAAATATAAATTGCCCGATTTTGAATATAACAATGAAATGCAAAATCTTGAAATGCGTTTCTAGTTCCTTCCAACTAAACAAAAAGGGTGAAACTTTGGAATGAAGATTAGGATGAATTGAGTCTTCAAATTGACCTTTCAATGAAATCAAAATTGTACAAACCAAACAATGAGGGTGGTTAGTGCAATTGGAGTCAAATTTGGTTCACAAACTACCAACTAACTCACAAGGATTAATAAGATTCACCACAACTTGGACATGGAAAATGCATTATCTTTTTTCCTTATATTACACTTTTTAGCTCACCATCGCCCCTACATTGAAATGACATTTTCCCCGAGGCTTGTACATAAAGTTGTTTATCAAAATCCATACTACTTTGATATATTGCAATTTTGGAAGCCCATGCAACTTTTATATTATTTAACCAATGTGAACATGTGCACACATTATAGTGTATCCCTTGGAAAGAATTTTCTAATGTTGTGTCAATTTCTCCCCAATCAAACATCATTTAATATTTGAAATAATAGTCTAAATGGTCAAGAATCATTTTGACAAATTTGTCCAAACCTTTCATATGACCACAACTCATGAAAAATAGGGGTTTTTCAAATTTTGAACTCAATACCTATAATACTCAAGGAAATCTTGTCAATGAACTAAGTTGGACAAGATTTGGCCCCTTGAACCTTGTTTTAAAAGTTTTATGATTACTTAAAAAGTCATGATTTCCAAAGTGAAAGTGCACTTGAAAGTCATGTGTGTTCTTCTATTGCACCCCCACACATTTCCCATTCATATGGGGAATGTGTGAATTATACCATGTGTTGGCTTCATTTTTGGAATGTTTCTTTTTGTTTCACTTCAACCTTAGTCATAAACACAAGGTTATAGTCACATGACAAAATATTTGAATGATCAATTATAACATTATTACTTACCTATGAACTTATTAATGACTCAATGGTCTTACATACCTATTTACCTAACAACCTACAACCTCCCTATCAATTTATTTTCATGAAAATTATAATTTACTTTCATTTGTTTTAATATTTTATTTTAAAATTTAGATTGCCACATCATCAAAGTAACTATAGTAATAATGTAACAATTTTCATGACTAATTTTTGACACATTAGTTGCATTAATCAAGTTGGAAAATTCCACAAGGGCAATGCATCCACCATGTGTATAACATTGCATCTAATTTTGATAATCCTACCTTACATCCTTTTTGCCACCCTTTTTACCCTATCTTCCCACCACCATTTTTCTTTCCAACCTTGTAATACCCTTGGGCTACCTTAACACTAATAGGAAACAACCCTACCCACTTAAGTGATTACATATTCAAAAATATTCTTGAAATATTCCCACTTGTAAGTTGAAAAAAATCATTAATTTCTTAAACCTATTTTTTTTACATTATATTATTATGTAAATATATGTTTAACCATTTATTCCAATATATAATATGACCTTCATTAAATGATACAATTAACGGATGAAAATAATATCAAATATTTGGAGGATATCATGAAACCAAGGTTCTTTTGATAATTAATGATAATATTTTAAATAAGGGAGGTTTATGTTTAAAGGCTAGAAAGTAAAGTTGAAAGGATACAAATGTGTTATAAATTCATGTTTTTTTTGTAATGCAATGGTAGGGTGCATTACAAGGCTATAAACCTTAATGTTGTATGAACAAACCATATCAACCACAACATTAAACATAACCATGATGTTTAAATTTTTTTTTAGCAACTGTGCAACCAAAATGGCTATCATCCACAAGAAAATGTAAAAAAAATGGTGATTATCCCTTGGAAGATTTAGCCAAATGAGAAATGAAGCACAAATGTTAAATCATCCTTTTATAAATGTAAATACACATTAGAAACCAAATATATACTTGGATATTTTTAGAGGCAAGTTACCACATGAGCTTAAAGCTTAGAGTTGGAACTTGGGACATTAAAATGTCTTTTCTCCTATACACATGCAAGTAAAACCCAAGAATTTAACCAAAAAATGAATTTTGTACTAATAAATCTAGAAACAAACATGAGGATGAATGTAAACATTCATTTTCATTATGGATGAAAAATTTAATTACATTTAGTATTTGTTTTAATAAATAAAACTTCCATAAAAATTATGGATGAATGTTTTATTTTATCATTAAATTTTAATATAAATTAACTAGAGCTTCATGACACATAATTTAATTGTATATGATATAACATTTGTTGAATAATATAATGTAAAATCCATTATAGAATTATTTCATGGCGATGGTTTAAAATGCCATTATTTTTTTAATGTTTTAACTATATACCATTATTATGCTAACATTAACCCCATGATCATTGTTGTTATATATATATATGGGCAAACTGACCCAATGTCATTGATAACACTAGGTTTTTTCTCCCCTCCTTTTAAAGGTGCCACAATTTCTTTTAAACCTATTTATAATTATCATTAGCACTAACGGGGGTTTTTTTTTCATTCTTTATCAAGGTTGTCATGACTTTCTTCAAATTTAACAATGTTGTTAACAATGGGTTTTGAATGTTTTAAATATTTTTGAACTACATAATGTCATTAGTAATAATGAGTTTTCAAAATAGATTAAATTTTAATTTTAAGCACCTTAATTAACTTTCATTTAACATCCTACTATCATAGATGACAATGGGGTTTTTTTAATAATAATTTATTTTCAAGGCACCCCAATTTTCCACAAAGTAAATATATAATGTTGTTAACAACAATTTGGGGGGGAGGGGGGGTGACATTCATTCCAATAATAATATTTCTTGGAATTTTTTAACATTGTTCATGAAAATGATTTATTAAACAAAATTTTTAAAATCATTTTGGTTTCATCATCATATTCTTCCCTATTATCACAATTTCATTAACCATCATTATTATATGACATTCAAATTTGAGATATTAATATTTGAACAACAAATGAGGATGGATATAAATAATTTTGAATTTTATTTATCTTCTAATCATGGATGAATTTCATGCACAAACCATCGTCACATATTTTTATTGATTTTTTTTTCTCACTTTCAGTGACTGAAAACCTCCAAAATCATTTCATTTTTCATTTTTTTATTTTTGAAAATGAAAATTTCTTTTTGGAAATTTTTTGCAAGTTTGTGACCAATCAATAATGAATCATTCACAATGTCAATGACATTTTGGGAAGGTCGTGATCGACCCTAAAAGAAAATGTTCATGATTTTAATGAATAACATATAATTGAAAAACAAGGGAAACATCATCATTTATGGCTTTCACCCTTACATTCTAGCACTTTATTTTGATTTTCTAACATTGTTATCTTATGAATATACTAAATGTGAAGTTGTCTCACAATCTCACCAACCAAGAAAGATTAACCATTTATTAAAAACATGTTGAATCTCTTCACATGAGCCAAGCTAAGCTAGTGCATATGGTGATTGCTGACTTCCATCTTGGAAAGCCTCCAACACAACTTACCACTAATTGATGACCCACAATAAAAGTTCCCCACTACTCATCATTACATAGATTTCTTTATAAAAAAAACAAAAAAACAACTCAATAATCTTGAATCAATGACTATTTCTTTATATATCTCTGTGTTAATTTTTGTTATTGCAATTTTCAACAAGTTCTAAAATTTAACATGACAATGAATGTGGCATCTAGAGTAATCGATCTTTTCTATACAAAATGTTACAAATGCCTTGTCTATTTTTCTAAAACCATTTACATGCACAAAGACATGATTGTCTAGCTATGAAAATAGAAATTGAAAACCATTCCTTTATTTTCATATTTCGAAACAAACCTCCATTGCATTTAAATGTGTCCATTATGCATTTCATATGTCAAAATGAACCTCCTCCCCTACCCTATCATTAAAACCTGACCTAAGATATGTATTACCTCCCATATACTTGTAACATTTGTAGCATTTTTGCATACTAATTTATTGACTATTGGTTCAACTCCAAAATAATAAATTAACAAATATATATGAACACATTTATGTCAAAAGGTTGGCCTACTTGTTCTACTTGTTGGTTATTTGTAATTCTAGTTAATTCACCAAAAAATGATGTTGAAAATATATTTTTTGTCACCAGGCTTTCTAGCTTCCCTCATGTATGTTAAAATAATTATTTTTGACAAAATTGGACTTGTAAAAATACCCCAAAATTAAAATTCACGTGATGTGACATTTTAGAGGTTTGGGGGGTACATTTCAAAAACAAAAACATGCCACATGGACATGGGAAACTTTTTTGCAACATTCACCTTACTATTGATTTTCCCAAATCAATCATTATCACAATTCCATATACTTCACATCTATTTTCCAATCTTGAGTCCACGTAAGTGAAGGTCTAATTTATTCTTTTGCAAGTACCACATTTTTGCATAATTGTATCAATTTAAAGTTTGAGATCAAACCTTCATGTAGGTACAATTCAATATATGCCCCCAAAAAAAAAAATTGTTTCAATTGACTTGCTTTTGACCCATACAAATTGGAAACGTTAAGTTTTACACTACAACAAGTACTTTTGTGTTCATTTTACCATGTTTTCACCTTGACACAATATGTTGGAAAAGAAAAAACTCTTGAAATTACATTTTGATATGATATGGATGTCTTGTTTCCTTTCTTGTTTATAGTACAAACAAATGAACCCTACTACGATCTACCTATTCTTATAGGCAAAAGATTTGGATGACATGTCTTTGTATGGTGTTGAAAAACCCATTGAAGAAATGATTTTAATACATTACAACAAAAGTTGTCCTTATACGCCAATGATTTCATTGGTCTAGTAAATGGGGACTAATGAACTACACCCACATTTTGTAGTAGTGATAGTTGTTTCAATTCAAAATTGAAAATGTGACAAAGAAGGAATATACGTGGTGTTTTAGCACCATGGAAGGAACAAGAGATGCAATATCTTTATATGGAATTTGTTGCCGAACAAATTATTGGGATTATTGGACCTAAAATAAAAGTTAAAAGGGTTTTCAACATTGCAAGTACATTGCAAGTACCATAACAAACTCATGAAGACCTTGATCAAGTGTTAAAAACCTTGAAAACCTTGTGATTGTTGAAAAATTGGCCAAATGATGTTCATGTTGGTTGCACATCACCAAATACATCCATGCGTAAGATTTTTTTGGCATGAAAGAAATATATTGATGGAGGAGAATAAAAACTTGTTAAAAGAAATAAACCTTTTGAAATACGATGAAATGGAAAATTAAAATGTAAGATCGTAATTTTTAAAACATTTTTTGTTGGTGATATTGGGCATTTGCATTTGGTCAACTTTGAATTGCACAATTGTTTGAATGTTTTATGACAACCCTAATGTTCACAATTCTAACTTTGATGGAATTCATAAACTCATTTGAATTTTCTTGAAGTTTTCACATAGTTAATTAACATTGTGAATATTTATTTTGGAAAATATCCATATGTTGTGAGTGACAAAAAATACTAATGATAACAAATTGACGATCTTAATAACTTTAATTGGAATGTTAAACCTTTAATCAATTTCAATCAACATGTATAAACCTTCATTAACTTAATATATATTGAAATGTCCTTAACATTTTTCAGCTCTTTATTCAATTCTTAAATAATCTTAAGGTACACTCACAATTAAAGATAAATGTATGGTTAAATCAAAATTATGATAACTTAGGTCACATATGGTGTTGGTCATAAGTAGATAAGGTGACATGTTTTGTTTACATGGCATACTAACATACCATTTAAAACTATGTAAAAAAAAAAAAATGTTAAGAAAAAAAAGCAAGGAAAAAATCTTTTCGAAATCTTAAACTCTTGCTCTTTCAATCTCTTATCAAGAACACTAAACTAACAACTTGAAAACTAGAGTGATAACTTAGCAACTTCATAGTTCTACCATTCCATAGTGAAGTTTCCTTATTCCATTTTGAAAAAACTTTACATTGCTCCATGGTGAAGAAGCTTTGCAATGATGGTTTCAAACTATGGCACAAGTTCATAGTCCAATTCATAAGCAAGAGGTGCAAGAACATGCACACATGCTAATGAACATTGCAAGAAAACATGCATGCATATTGATGCATTCATTATAAAACACACATGAACACTAATGAAGTTTGAGCATGAAATGTAAATGAAAGCATTGTCATGAGCAAAAGAAGACATCGAAGATGTGTTGCTACAAAAAGGAGATAATGAAAACTTAATGCTAATGAACGCTACAAAAAACACTATTGTAATGAAACAAAAATGAAGACACAACTACAAAGTTTGAGAGAAGGTGCTCAATGAAGGAAAACACACATGCTAAACTAGAACACACATAACAAAAAGGAGAGACAATAGAACAAACTTGTTGCAAACTTTGAAGACAATGTAAATTCTACAAATGAAGATGTTGCAAATGATGATCAAGCATGGAACAAAAGGTGGCTTGAACAGGAAGCCTCTATAGGGATCTCCAAAGCTACCCAAAAAAAAGCTGCAAAAGGAAGCTAGAGATCCTTTTGCAAAAGCTTTCGCCAACACTGAAAAAGATTTGTTATCAATGGCACACATTGTGAATGGTGATAATAGGCATTTGGTAAGTAGGATGTGCCTTACTCAATGTGTGAACAAAGGTTTGATTGATTTAATGATCACAAATAATGTAAGACAAAGTTTTTGTTGTCATTGGTATGAACACAGCTCTAACAAGTATCTGTCACTGGGTGTCTCCTAACTTAATCCTAGGTGTGAATAAACCTTTGAACAGTAAATTAACAGCCTTAATCAGCCCTCAAACTCAATCAACCTTAATGAACTTCAACTACACCTTAATCTTTAATACAATGGTAATCATGACTTAACAACCTTAACAAGGTTAACAAACCAATTGGCAATTGACCCCAAATTCATTTATCAAATATCTGAGATCCAAAAGCAGTAGAAAAATGTCTCACAAAAATCTAAACCAGAATCATCTTGCTAAGAAAGAAAGCAGACCAGATCCAGAACCTCTTTGTTTCAGTTCTCAAAATCAAAACTGGAACCTAAACCGATTCAAAGTTATTTTGCATACCCAGAACAGAAGGCTTTTCTCAAAATGAAAGAACCACCCAACACTGATAATAAAGTATGAGCCACCTAAAAATAAAATGATTCTACATTTCCTATTGAGAAGGGCCATCATCAATCTTCTAATACAAGAAGGGGGGTGTCCCAATTGCAGTTGCATTGAACCTGGAAGGTCCAGATTCCTCCCATCAGGGCTAAAGTGAGGCTAACATAACGAACAAGCAACACAACTGAATAGAAATGGGCAATTAAGCCATGTTAACGGGTGACCAGCATTAGAGTCCTAATATGAATGGGGGTGCTTAACCCTAGTATAACACAAATGTTTGGATCAAAGGCAATAGAGCTGTAAATTTCAGGGCATTAGAGTGAATCAACCCTGATCACAATCATTGTCAAAGCTCAAGTGATCTGCCTCCCTAAATATTGGAAGATCCTTGACCGGTGGTAATCCCATCATGGAGGACTCTTTTCTGCATTCCAAATTTTTGTCCCCATTTACCATCTTCAAAAAATATCTATGCCTGCAAAACATCAATGCATCAGCTAACAGTTTTCAATATGCCTCTGGACAAACAGAAACAAAAACAAATCTTCCATAAATTAACTTCTCATGTGTTTGAAGCCCTTCACAAGTACTCTTCAGAACATGCTTTTTCGTAGGAGCAGTCATCTGTGCAACCGAAGTCACATCTCAAAACCGCTAATGAGATGTTTGTTAGGTGTACAGATCAACAGCGAGTAGCTAAAGATCCTGACAACTGTCTTGCCAAATAAACAAGCCTTCAGTGGCTGAGCCATGAAACAAAGCTCATAGTCACTTCAAGAAGATTGCAGAGAGGCCTCCACAGGAAAGAAATTGAAGGTAACCTTGTGTGTCAGTTCCAGCCAAAACAAACTGAGCATGAGAAGAATGAGTTCAGTCATAGCCTCAAGAGTCTCGCTCACAGAGTATCAGACACTTAACTTCATCATAAATGGCAGTGACTAGCTGCCATTGCAACCATACATACATTCTGCATCTTCTATGCACTACACCTCCAAACTCCTCATATGGATCAGTGGAAATGTTTAGGGTTCGGGGATAATGACTTTCATATGAAAAGAAGCATGATGAAGGAGCCTACCAGCGCATATCTGATGTTAGCTCAGGATGGAAAGCAGTTGCCATCAGATTCTTTTGCCTCACCGCCACTATCACTTTTTGCAATTCTTCTTGGCCTTCAACCTGTACTTGCAGAAAAACCAATATGAGAAACCTCACAGTGCTTGTGAAGATATCATGACAAAATACAAAAAGTTACCATCAAGGTTTGAATAAGAAATTGCTTTGGATCAACTGCATTTTGTCAAGCAATGTTCCAGAGGGGCAATATGTTGATGACCTGATCAAGTGAAGAAGCTTGAAAGTTTGATGGTACTGTGTACTCAGCCAGAACTTCTACAGAAGGACCTGCCTCTGTGATGGCTGGTGCACGGATGAACACTGCACGGAAGCTTGAGGGCCCTCCTTCCTCTGACACTAATGCAGGCACAGGGAGCTGTGTTTCAAAGCTATTCAGCTGCAACAATGTTCTACCAATGATGATGAGCCACACATTCATAAAAACACCAAAACCCTATACAGTCTCAAAATTCAGGATGCATGCTTGGAGCTGTTTGGTGCATTCAGTAGAAGAGGAAGCAATCATCAACTCATTGACATTGGAAATTCTGAATGCAGCGAATTGACCAGATTCTATGATTGGCAGAGGGAGAGAAAACTACCTGGCAACCAAAAAAGTTACGATGAACAGTACAGTCCAGGCCACCAAGAAGGTCTTGACCACCAGCCTTCTGCCCTGTATAACCCACTGCTCCACTTCAATCATTTTCAAGGAGACAACCATGCTTGCTGTCCCAAAACTGATGAAGTGAAAGCCTTGTAAAATTGTAAGACTGAGAATGCACTGTCTGATTCACACAAATTGACAAGCCTTCAATGAGCTAACCCCCTTGTGAGGTTCTAGGCACTTGCTACATACTTACCAACAGCCTTATCAGCCAAAAAGATGAGACCAGCACAAGTTCCCCATATCGGCTTTCCAGAAGTCCCAAACTCTCTTAAAGCTGGAAACTGCATCTCAATAACCAATCCCATACAGAGCCAAAATGTTACCATCTCGCTCAAAATGGCCAAACAAAGAAAATAAGCAAAGAATGGAAGAGAGTTGATAGGACCAAGGGAAAGGCATGTCACTCTGTAACTGGTTACAAGGGGGATTGTCTGCTTAAAATAGGAGTAAGGAAAATCAGTGGACTGTCTTTGTGATTACACTACTAGACTATAAGGTTTTCAGCTGGTGTGTGTTTCCAATCTGCTTATCTGATCAATCACATGGCATCATTTAACAACATGGGCGAAGAAAGGGGAAGAAGGTTCCTGGACTAAGAGCATCTCTAGTCGTGCTCAGCATGTCACCTTGCAAAAATATTTCTCACATCAAAGTTTAGTTATTTGCTTTTTTCCAACCCCACCCACAAAACTAAAACTAGGACTTGGGACTACAAATAGGCAGAAGACTACGAATAGCAGCCCAACTCGACCAATCAAACTATGTAACCAATCAACGGCAGTCGTTAGGCTTTGCTGTGCCTTTTACCAACCTCAGCAAACATTGCAAAAATACCGAGCCAAAACCATTTTGATGAGACAAACCGGCATTTTAGACTTTTCTTCATCCAATTTTGATTTGCAGCGTCACATACTGAACACCGGTGGAGTTGCTCTAATGCTAGGATTTTGGATTTTACAGACAAAGGGAGAAAATTACTCTTCAGAGTAAGATTATGACTAACAAGATGATAGTGCTCAGCAAGCTTAGCCATGGTGGTGCTCTCGCCTCCTGGAATGATGAGGCCAGCCAAAGCCTCTAGCTGCTCTGGCTTCCTCACCTCCATTGCCTCCACTCCAAGCTTCCGTAAACCTGCCACAGTTTCGTCCAACCAAACATAAAACTCCTTCCTTCTTTTTGTCACAACCTTGAAACTTGTCACCACAAAGGCATCAAGTATCATCAGACTCTTTAAACCTTAAACCCCTCAAAAGTCTTTACTTGAAGCCACACCTGCCCCTACGCCTTCGGTTACTTGGTTACATGGTTGTAATTTGTAACCAGTGCGACGTGAAAAACCAAAAAGCAAAGCAGCAACTCACATGCTATGTGCTCCCTGAATGAACCTTGCAACGCCAACACCCCGACCGCCATCTCTCTCTTTCTCTCTCTCTATCGTGCGTTTGTGTGTGTGTCTCTCACTCCTTTTACTTTCACCCTGCAGTGCCAAACTGAAGAGTCTAAAGTTTAGAGCATCTCCAACCAGCGGTGCTCAGTATGTGACCTTTCAAACATGTTTCTCACATCCAAGTTTGAGTTACTTTTTTTCCAACCCCACCCATAAAACTAAAATTGGGACTGCAAATAGGTGGGAGACTACGCCCTGCCTCTTGGACCACGCAAATGAAGGCGAAGTACTCTAGTTGTACCCACAGCCCGTGATGTGGCATCTCCAACCAGCGGTGCTCAGTATGTGACCTTTCAAACATGTTTCTCACATCCAAGTTTTAGTTATTTTTTTCCAACCCCACCCATAAAACTAAAATTGGGACTGCAAATAGGTGGGAGACTACGCCCTGCCTCTTGGACCACGCAAATGAAGGCGAAGTACTCATCTAGTTGTACGCACCGCCCGTGATGTGGCGGAGAGTGGCCTGGCTGAACAGCCACGGGGTTTTAGGGTTCAAGAAGTGGTGCTTTTGGCCAACAAAGTACAAAAGTTCAAGGTTTTTTTCAATATTTCAACATTCAAATAATTTGGCATGATTGTTCACAAATATTTTAATGATCAAAATTCTTCTAGCATGAAATTTCCACTACCATAGTATTATTATATTAGGTTGTTTAGGCAATAATTAATTGCTTTTCGAAATTACTGAAAAATACATTACAGCCATGTGAAAAGTTTGAATGAAGCTCTCAAGCACAATTTCATTATTGAGTACAATAACAAATTATATATTATTACTATTTTTATTGTAAAAAATAAATTGACAAAAAATAATTTATTATTAGGCACCTTGATGCCTAACCAGCCTAAGTACTAGGCTATCCCCCCATCACTTTGGAGTTTGTGATTGATAATCTATAATCCAAAAAATTTGGGTGAGCTAGGTTTCTTGGTGGACCAATGAAATCTACTCTTTCTAGCATCAAGTCATATTGGCTTGAAGTCATCTATGAATATAACACATTTAAGGCATCCTTGGCTTAGCCTACCCAACTCATGGAGAAGATTTTGTGAACATGGGATGACTTATTGGCTCTTTGCATTCTCAGTTTTACACAAAATCATTTCCACAACCTATGGCCAACAAATGAGTCTACATGCTCCTTTCTACCAACATCAAGTTTCACGTGCTCATGGCCAAAATTCATCCTTTATTCCATGATGAGATCACTTAGATCTTTTACTAAATGTCACAAGGCTCCCATGACTTCATTATTATCTCATCGCTTGAACAATAGCTTTTATCTAGTCGTCACACAAAATTTATCTACACACCTTGAAGTTTGCAACTACGTGGGTTAC